>OFFW01000988.1_pt1 | contig 18205 bp, 15 predicted proteins | sample 1521501 | NCBI WGS metagenome assembly OFFW01 (sample SAMEA3504107, study PRJEB24116) | mouse gut metagenome | biome: mouse gut; feature: mouse-associated habitat; material: faeces | place: Denmark | collected 2011
TACTGCTTCTTATTGCCGGCCATATCCACGGCATTGATATAATATAAATAATCATTATAGTGCAGCCGATATTATAAAAGACTATATTACCGAATTTTCCAGACTACAGGATTGGATGCTCCCTATCAAAGAAGCCATAAAAGGTGTAAAGTCTCTTATGTGATAAAGAAACCTTACACCTTATTTTTTCTGTAAATACACTATTTGAAAAGAATATGCCAATGACCGGTCTTACTTCCCGCCCTTGTAATCAAGCGGAAGCTCTTCCCATCTTTTCTTAATCAGATAAGCGCTGTCCTTGGGCTGCCTGTCTCTGGTGAAAATGCCTTTCTTGTTCCCGTTCACCCGTCCGATTCCTTCTACCGTCTGGAAATCGGCAAAATTCCATACCTGCTCACCCTTCACAAACGGATAGGAATCAAAAAGCTCATGGTACAGTTCCAGATATTCCAGTTGATACTCCTGACTCCACATAACGGACGGAAGCTTATGCTCAGAGGCAAGCGTATCCGCTCCGTACTCGGTAAACACCATGGGTTTCACCGGGTCCTGGCTTGCCCACTCATCCATTTCCCCGCGGAACGCCAGCATGGCGTCGCTGATTTCATAGCCGCCTTTCACATACCATCCGTAATAACGGTTCATGGTCCAGAAATCGCAGTACTGATGGCAGCACTTTGCATCGGGGCCGCTGCTCAGCTCCATGGCAAACGTCCGGGGCCTTTTCTGCACGTCAAATTCCCACGCTTTTTCAAATACCACTTTAAAATAAGCGGAGGCTTCCTCGGAAATGCTTTCCGGCTCGTTGAACAGGCTCCACGCAATAACGCAGGCGTGGTTTTTATCTCTCTGCACCAGCTCTTTCAATACGGCGACATGATTTTCCAAAAGTTCCGGCGTGGAATCCGCTGCGAAAAAGCTCTTCGGCTTTACCCCGCTTCCCGCGTTTTCAAACATCGCCATGCCGGAGCGTTTGACGAATCCCACTGCGGGAACCTCGTCAATGACAAGGAAACCTTCCCTGTCGGCCTCCTGATAGGTCTCTTCCGCATAAGGATAATGGGAGGTTCTAAATGAGTTGGCTCCCATCCACTTCATCAGTTCAAAATCCCGCTTTAAATAGCAGGGAGCGAAGGTCTTGCCGTTCACAGGGCTGTCCTCATGCCTTCCAAAGCCTTTCAGGTAAACCGGCTTTCCGTTCACCAGAATATCCGTACCTGAAATCTCCACTGTCCGAATCCCTATCGGCTCCTCGTACTCGTCCACCAGTTTTCCGTCTTCCCATACCCGCCAGATAAAACGGTATAAATAAGCGTCTCTCACCTGCCAGAGCCTGACGTCTGCAATCTTTACTCTGCCTTCTTCGCCTCTTTCCGAAGCGACCTGCCTATCCTCCTCGTCCCGGATTTCCAGCTCCGTCTCCTGATTTTCTTTCAGATTCTGGACAAAAACATGATAATTTACCGTCCCGTCGCTTCCCGAAAGCTCATAGGTAAGGTCGTAGTCCGCAATCCGGGTAAAAGGCGTCGCCACCAGCTTTACGCTCCTCTGGATTCCCGTGTAATTAAAGAAGTCAAAATAAGGAACCGCCATCTGCGCGCCGTTTTGGAGGCGCTTTGTCTCGCCGTTTGGCAGGGAGGTGGCCCGAAGCTCCGTATTCACCTTTACTACCAGCAGGTTCTTCTCCCCGTATCTGGCCCTTTCGCTGATATCAGCGCCAAAAGGCGTAAAGCCTCCTTCATGTTCCGTAACCCGCTCTCCGTTAAAATATACGACGGCACGGTGGGCGGCTGCGGCAAACCGGATTTCCAGCCTCATTCCCTGCCATTCCTGCGGTATCATAAATTCCGTCTCGTACCAGACATCCCCGCAGAACTCACGGTATCTTTTTTCCGTGTACAAATCGGCAAAGCTGGACGGAACCGGAATATAATCTTTCCCCGGAATTCCCTTCGAGTAATCCGCCTTCCGGTTGTCGAAATCAAAATACACCTTCCACATGCCGTCCAAATCAAGCACTCTTCTTGTCCGTGTCATTTTAGGATACAACATTGATTCCATCATTCACCCTCCTGTCCTGGCCCCGCTGTTTTGGGGTTACGCCTTGCAACTGTCTTTTTGCAGACGATTTTCCCCGTCACAATCTGAACGCCCTCCACATACTTTTTTCCCTGCATTTTCTTAATCAGCGACTTTACGCACAGCTCCGCCATTCCCGTCATATCCACCTTATAAGAGGTGATTCTGGTGTTATCCATTCCCGCCGGGAGAAAATCGTCCACCCCCACTACGGAAATATCCTCCGGCACCCGGTATCCGCGCCCCTCCAGATTCTGAATAAGGGCGTGGGCGGCAAGGTCGCAGTTACATACAAACGCGTCCATGCCCCTCCCGCTTTCCAGTATTGTCTCAAACAGATTCCCTCTTTCATCCCTGTCGGGAATCTCCCAGCTTTCTTCGTATCTGATATGACTTTCCCGAAGCGCCTTGCGGTAGCCAAAGAAGCGGTCGGCAATGCTGCCGTTGGCGTCTACGCTGCCCACAAAGCCGATTTTGCGGTGTCCCTGGCCTATCAGATAGCGGGTCATAATGTAAGTACCGTAATACCCGTCGGAAATTACCGTGTCAAAAGTCGAAAACGGGACATAGGTATCCAGAAAAAACACCGGAAACCGCGTCTGCTTTATCATTAAGTCAATGTATTTTTCATCCATCTGCCCAAGGAAAATCAGGCCGTCCACTTTTTCCTCCCGCATCACCTTAGGCATATGGAGATTTTTTTCGTCCTCCGGCCCAAGCAGTTCCAGAATACCAAAGTATTCGCTCCTGTACAGGGCCTTAATCACTTTTTCATACAACTGGCCGTAAAAGGAGCTTGCATATCCATAGTACTGCTCAGGCACAATCACGCCGATATTCCCCGTTTTTTTAAGGCTTCCCACGCGCTCCGCACCTGCGCTGGTATATCCCATCTCCTTTGCCAGCCCTTTAATTTCCTCACGCAACCTGGCGCTCACTCCCGGCTTGTCCGTCAGCGCCTTGTAAACCGCCACATTGCTGACTCCCACCTTTGCCGCGATATCCGCCAATGTCACGTCTTTAGCCATTTGCTTCCTCCGTTTCCACGATATGAATCAGCCTGCTTTTAAAATCGCCGGTCAGGTTCTGCACCAGATAACCCGCCTTCATCAGAACGTCTCCCGTGTAAACACCGTCTTCGCCCTCAATTCTGTAATATTTCTCCGGCGCAAGCCCCTTAAAGCAGATTTTCCGGCTGTGGTAATTGGGTCTTCCCAGCACCTGCACAAAGGTAAAAAGCGCTTCCTTTTTATCCTTTTTCACCACTCCGCAGCAGTCGAAATAGTGATTTTCCCTGTAGGAGGCAATTCTGTAGTAATCCCCCTCCCTTACAAGGTCGTTATACTTATGGTACATGGCCGTCTGCTCCGGAATCATATCCCGTTCTTCCCCGGAAATCTTCGTCACGTCAAGCTCATAGCCGAAAGTGCCGGACAGCGCCACATGGCCTCTGGTCTCAAAGGGAACCGTTCTTCCCAATATGTGGTTGGGACAATCGGATACATGGGCTCCCATGGTAGACAGCGGATAAATCAGCGCGGTCCCCTCCTGAATCTTCAACCGCTCTATGGCGTCCGTATCGTCGGAGCACCAAATCTGAGGACTGTAATAGAGCATTCCGGGGTCAAACCTTCCGCCGCCGCCGGAGCAGTTTTCCAGAAGCACGTTCGGGAATTGCTCCGTAAGCCGCCTCTGCAGTTCATAGACGCCCAGCACATATCTGTGGTAAAGCTCGCCCATTCTTTCAGCCGGCAGAATGGCGGAGCCGATATCCGTGAGCTGCCTGTTCATGTCCCACTTTACATACTCGATATTGGCGCTCTGAAGCACCTTTGAAATGCTCTCCCATGTATGCTCCAGCACATCTTCTCTGGTCAAATCCAGCACATACTGATGTCTGCTTAAGGTTCCTTCTCTGCCCGGAATGGCAATCGCCCAGTCAGGATGCGCCCTGTACAAATCCGAATCGGGGGAAATCATCTCCGGCTCCAGCCAGATACCGAACTTCATTCCCAGCTTATTAATTTCGTCCGCCAGATATTTCAGGCCGCCCGGCAGCTTTTCTTCGTTTACCGTCCAGTCTCCCAGCGCGCAGTCGTCGTTGTTGCGCTTTCCGAACCATCCGTCGTCCATAACCAGCATTTCAATCCCCAGCCTTGACGCTTCCCGGGCTATGCCAATGAGTTTTTCCGTGTTGAAATCAAAATAGGTCGCTTCCCAGTTATTAATCAGAATCGGACGTTTCTTATCCTTATAAATTCCTCTTATCAGATGTTTCCTGTAAAAATCGTGGAAAGTTCTCGTCATGCGGCCGAGCCCCTCTCCCGAATAAACCAGCACCGCCTCAGGCGCCTGGAACTCTTCGCCGGGCTTAAGCTGCCACTTGAAATCCTCAGGGTGAATCCCCATAACCATTCTAACCTGGTCGAACTGGTCGTTTTGTACGGAAATCTTAAAATTACCGGAGTACACAAAATGCATGGCGTAAACCTCGCCCTGCTCCTGGCCGGTTCCCTTTGTAACCAAAGCCGCAAAAGGATGGTCCTGATGGCTGGACTCTCCCCTTAAAGATTCCACGCTGAACTTTCCGTGGCTTACGGGAACGCGCTGCAACTGACGTTCTCTCGCCCATCCACCGTGAAGCGATACCACCTCGAAGTCTTTGTTATCCATGTCAAGACAGGCGCTGAACACTCTTTTTAAGTAAAAAGCTTTTTCGCCGCCGTTTATGACGCGGACGCTCCTTGTGATAACGTCGCAGTCCTCAAACACGGTATATAAAAGCGCGGCCCGCAGCCCTGTACTGGAATCTTCGCAGATGATTTCCAGACTGCTGCAGTCTTCTTTGTCTCCGCAGGATACGCTGCCGTCAGAGGAAGCGTTGCCGCTAAAGGTGGCCGGGAGCCCCGAAAGAGCCGGCTTTCCGCTGATAATTTCCGCGGATACAAACTGCAGCGACAGGCCCGTGTTGCCGCTCTCCGTTTCGATGCTGATGCAGTCCTCCCGGTAGTCGCCCAGCCCGTGGGCAGGGTACTCCATGGGAAAGGTGTCCAGAAAAGCGCCTCTGTCCCGGTTGTTTTTTGACGGCACAAAAGGAATTTCGCCTGTGCGCAGTATGTGCCCTAAATGATAATCGTTCAGCAACGCGCCGTAGTAAACATGTCCGAGGAACATTTCCTCGTCCACCACAGCCATCACATAACTGGTGTTTTTCGTGTCCAGCTTAAATAATTTTTTAATCTCTGTCGTTAAATTTTCGTAGCATTTAATCGCCATAATAATGCCAACCTCCGGTTACTCTTTTTTGTATTTTATCTTTTATATGCCTTAAAAAGGCTATATTTCCAGGAATGCAAACGGATTCTTTCCCTCCATCCGAAGAAAAGACATCAGAAGAAACGCCGCCCGCAAAGATATCCGTTCCTCCTTAAGTATCCTCTCCGCCTCCTTTTTATCCACCACAAGCACCTCAATGCTTTCCGTACTTTCCCGGAATCTGCCGGATATTTCCCCGTCGGCATAGCCGAACACGGAAGTGCTCGTCTCGTCGGTAAGCCCCGCTCCCAGATAAACCGGACGGCGGAAGGACGGATTCCCGCCCTCATAGGGCGTAAAGGTAAGCCCCGTTTCCTCCTTCATCTCCCGAACAGCGGCTTCCGAGGCCGTCTCCCCCTCGTCAATCAGCCCCGCCGGCAGTTCATAAAGCCAGGCGTCAAGAGGATACCGGTACTGCCGCAGCATCACTATCTTTTCCGGCTCCTTTTTCCATATGGGATAAATCACAATCCCGTTTGAGCAAAGCTTCCCTGTCAGAAGCGGAAGATTCTCCTCGCTGTTTCTGGAAGCAAAATAATAGTTGAAAGGGGCTCCCGTGTTTGTCAGCGCGTCCATTTCATAAAGATTTAAAAAGCGATTGTCCGTCAGCTTCCTGACGGCAGTATATTTCTTCATACCCGTCCCCTTTTTTCAAATTGCCAGATAAAATACCTGCCCAAATATCTGCGGAGATTGCGGATGCAAAGCATTCGCAATCTCCTGAGAATGAAAGCTAACGCTTTCATTCTGCCCAGGCAAGTGCGCATTTCACCGCCCGTTTCCATCCCTTTAAAAGCCGTTCCCTCTGGTTTTCGCTCATCTCATGGATAAATTCCCGGCCAAGCTGCCAGTTTGCGCTGATTTCCTCTCTGCTCTTCCAGTAGCCGCAGGCAAGCCCCGCAAGATAAGCGGCTCCGAGAGCCGTTGTCTCGATACATTCAGGCCGGTAAACCCTTGCCCCTAAAATATCCGCCTGGAACTGCATCAGGAAATCGTTGGCGCTGGCTCCCCCGTCTACCTTAAGCCCGGCGATGGAAAGCTCGGCGTCCTCCTCCATGGCGTTTAACACGTCGTAAGTCTGGTAGGCGATGGATTCCAGCGTCGCCCTGATAAAATGCTCCTTGCCGCAGCCTCTGGTGATTCCCACCACACAGCCTCTTGCGTAAGGGTTCCAGTAGGGCGCGCCCATTCCCGCAAAGGCCGGAACCACATAAACCCCTTCCGTGTCGTCGGTTTTCTGTGCGTATTCCTCCGTCTGGGCTGCCGTTTTCACCATCCGCATACCGTCGCGCAGCCACTGTACCGCCGCCCCCGCGACGAACACGCTCCCCTCAAGGGCGTATTCCACCTGGCTGCCGCTGCTTGCGGCAATCGTGGTAATCAGTCCGTTATGGGAGGTGATGGCCTCGGTTCCCGTGTGCATTAAGAGGAAACACCCCGTACCGTAGGTATTTTTCACCTGCCCCTTTGAAAAGCAGCACTGTCCAAAAAGCGCCGCCTGCTGGTCCCCGGCAATTCCCGCAATCGGTATCTGGCCGCCTAAAACCGTGCTTTCCGCATATCCGTAAATATAGCTGGAGGGCTTCACCTCCGGCAGCATACTTGCCGGAATATGTAAAATATTGAGCAGTTCTTCGTCCCAGCACAGCTTATGAATATCAAAGAGCATGGTACGGCTTGCATTGGTATAATCCGTCACATGGATTTCTCCCTTTGTCAGGTTGTAGATTAGCCAGGTATCCACCGTTCCGAACGCCAGCTCGCCCCTGTCAGCCCTCTCTCTCGCTTCCGGCACATTGTCCAGTATCCACGCGATTTTTGTGGCGCTGAAATAGGCGTCCGGCACAAGCCCGGTGCGCTCTCTTATCAGTTCCCCGTATCCTGCCGCCACCAGCTCATCCACCTTTTCCGCCGTCCGGCGGCACTGCCATACAATGGCGTTATAAACCGGTTCTCCGGTTTTCCTGTCCCATACGATGGTCGTCTCCCGCTGGTTGGTAATCCCGATTCCCGCGATATCCTCCGGCCCCGCGCCCACCATTGCCATGGCCTCCATGGTCACCGAAAGCTGGGAGGACCAGATTTCCATGGGATTGTGCTCCACCCATCCCGGCTTCGGATAAATCTGTCCGAACTCTTTCTGGGCAATACTTTGAATTTCTCCCTTTTTGTTAAAAAGAATACATCTTGAACTGGTAGTCCCCTGGTCCAACGCCATTACATATTTGCTCATGCCTCTTACACCCCTTTCTGAATATCATGTTCCCCGCGCATTCCGCCGGTGTCTGTACCTGTCTGTGCAGAAAATCCGCGCTTACTGCCCGCCGATTTCCATGTTCCCCGTAGCTGCTACGGCCACGGAAGTTCCCGCCACATTTTCAATCAGCACGTCCCCCACTTTTACGGGCGCGCATACGACTCTCGCCTCGATTTCGTCCATACACGCGCCGATTTTTTCCTTCGGAATCTCTGCGACGGTTTTCACCGGAACCACCTTGCCGCTTCCTCCTTCCACCCGTATCATGGAAGTCACGGTGCGGACCGGCGCCGTCATTTCGCTTCTGGCGTATGCCTCGCCCTTTTTACAGGTGTTCCCCGTAATGTCAAGGCTGCCGTCCTCTTTCTTTTTCACCGTAATCAGGCAGCCGACAGGACAGCCGATGCAGATAATCTGACTGGATAAATCCCGCCCCTCGGGAAGAGTGCACTTTGTCTTTTCGGCAATCTTCGGCCGGACTGCCTCTCCCCAGTCCTTTTCGCCCTCCAAAATATACTCGGCGGCAAAGGCCCCGGCTTTTTCGGCTTCCAGAGAAACATTGTCCACAAGGTCATGGACGTGAAGCACGTTTCCGCAGGCAAAAATCCCCCGCACCGTGGTTTCCAGCCGTCCGTTCACCACAGGCCCCTGGGTTGCCGCGTCCATCTGCGCCCCTGCGCTGCGGCTTAACTCGTTTTCGGGAATCAGGCCGCAGGACAAAAGAACCGTATCGCATTTTACGAACTCCTCCGTTCCCGGAATCGGCGCAAGATTCCCGTCCACTCTGGCAACCGTCACGCCCTCCACCCTGTCTTTTCCGTGGATTTCCGTGACGGTATGGCTAAGCTTTAAGGGAATCCCGAAATCGTCCAGGCACTGCACGATGTTCCTCTTAAGGCCGCCAGAATAGGGCATGATTTCCGCCACCATTTTAACCTTCGCGCCCTGCAGCGTCATGCGCCTTGCCATAATCAGGCCGATATCGCCGGAGCCCAACACTATGATTTCCTTTCCCGGCATTCTTCCCTCGATATTCACATACCGCTGGGCCGTCCCGGCTGAATAGATGCCCGCCGGCCGGAAGCCCGGTATATTCATGGCGCCCCTGGAACGCTCCCGGCAGCCCATGGCAAAGACCACCGCCTTTGCCTGTATCCGGAACATTCCCTGTTCCCTGTTCATGGCAGTCACCACACAGGGCGAACCGCCCTGCACGTCTACCACCATGGTATGAAGCAGCGACGGGATTTGCCGTTCCCTGACCATCTCCACATAGCGGGCCGCATATTCCGGCCCCGTAAGCTCCTCCTTAAAGGTGTGGAGTCCGAAGCCGTTGTGTATGCACTGGTTTAAAATGCCGCCCAGCTCTTTGTCTCTTTCCAGAATCAGAATATCGCTGATTCCCTTTTCCCTGGCGGATAAGGCCGCCGCCATTCCGGCCGGGCCGCCGCCTATTACCACTAAATCCACATTTTTCATCCTCTGTCCTCCGATGGCAGAAAACTGCCGGCAGTTTCAAGCAGATACCAGGAATCCCCGCCTGCTTTCCTTATGGCGCCCTCGTCAACGTTAAGCTCCCGGGCGAGAATTTCCACCACTTTGGGGTTACAGAATCCGGACTGGCACCGTCCCATTCCGGCTCTCGTTCTTCTTTTAACGCCGTCTGTGGTCTTTGCTCCGAGGGGTCTTCTTATGGCCTCTAAAATTTCCCCCTCCGTCACCATCTCACAGCGGCAGATAACGTTGCCGTAAGCTGGATTTTCTTTTATCAGTCTCTGCTTCTCCTCGTCTGATGCTGATTCCATGCATGGAATTCCCTTTCGGGTGCTTACAAAGTCCTTCTTTTCCCGGGGCTTTAAAATTGCCCTTACCATTTCAGCCACGTACTCGCCCACAGCGGGCGCGCAGGAAAGTCCCGGCGATTCCATCCCGGCCACGTCGATAAAGCCCGGAGCGTCCGCCGCTTCCCCGATAACGAAATCTTCCTCCATTGCCGTTACAGCCTCTGCCGCACGCGGCGGAACCGTGACATGGGCCCGCAGTCCTGCAAAGGAAGTAATCACTTCCCTTCCGGGAATATTTTTTACGCTGAGCGCCGCCTTTGCCGTCACTTGCTTCATGCCGTCCGCCGAAGTCTGCGTCCCTTCCTTATCGGGAATGTCAAGCGCCGTCGGCCCGGTAAGAAGATTTCCATGAACGGTGGGCGTTACAAGTATACCCTTGCCAAGGGCTGTGGGGAGCTGGAATAAGGTATGGCCCACCAGATTTCCCACATTTTTGTCGTAAAGAAGATACTCTCCCTTTCGGGGAACAATCTCCATTTTGGAATCGCTTACCATATTGTGGAGCTTATCCGCATAAACGCCGGCGGCGTTCACTACCACCTTCGCCTCGTACCCGCCGTTCCCTGTGCGGATAAGATATCCCTGCTCTTTTCTTTCAATGGCTTCCACTTCCTCGCCGAAGCAAAATTCAACGCCGTTTACCGCCGCGTTTTCCGCCAGCGCTATGGTCAGCCCGAAAGGACACACTATCCCGCCCGTGGGCGCGTAAAGCGCAGCCACCGCGTCGTCCCCCACGTTCGGCTCCAGCGCAAGAAGTTCTTCCCGGTTTAAAATGGAAAGTTCTTCCACCCCGTTCGCCTCTCCTCTTGCCTTCAGCTCCTCCAGCTTTCCAATGTCCTTTTCGTCAAAGCAAAGCACAATCGAACCGTTTTTCTTATAGGAAAAATCAAGCTCTCTGGAAAGCGCCTCCATCTTCCGGCTTCCCGCCAGATTGAGTCTGGCCTTTAAGGTTCCCGGAACGGCGTCGTAACCGGCATGCACAATTCCGCTGTTTGCCTTGGACGTTCCTTCACAGACGTCGGATGCTTTTTCAAGCACCGCAATTTTCATCTCCGTCCGGGCCAGTTCCCTTGCAACGGCGCACCCGCTGACGCCGGCCCCGATAATAATCACATCATACATAGTTTTTTACCTCTGATTTTTTAAAAGGCCATACAAAATTGATAGCTTATTTTTGTATGACCGCTTAATTTTTCTGAAAATAACAAGTATTCATTTGTTACCATGTGAGAACCTCGTAACCGTCCTTTGTGACCGCTACGGTGATTTCCCACTGTGCCGAGGGCTTGCCGTCCGCTGTATAGACCGTCCACCCGTCGTTATCGTCCACATAAATTTCACTGGTTCCCATATTCACCATGGGTTCAATGGTAAACACCATTCCCGGCACCATCAGCATTTCCGTGCCGGCGCTTGTCACATAGCTCACAAAAGGCTCCTCGTGAAATTCCAGTCCGATTCCATGACCGCCGATGTCAACCACCACGCTGTAACCGTTTTTTCTGGCATGGTCGTTCACCGCCTGCGCCATGTCGCCCAGGAAGTTCCAGGGTTTCACCATGGAAAGCCCCAGCTCCATGCACTCCTTTGTAACCTCCACAAGCTTCCGCTTTTCCCCGCTCACCTGACCGATGCAGTACATTCTGGAAGAGTCGGAATAATAACCCTTATACAGGGTGGACACGTCCACATTGACAATATCCCCGTCCTTTAAAATTACGTCCTTTGACGGGATTCCGTGGCAGACCACCTCGTTTATGGAAGTGCACACGCTTTTGGGAAAGCCCTCATAGTTAAGAGGGGCTGCGATTCCGCCCATCCTGGCGGTTACCTCCGTTACCACGTCGTCAATCTGCTGGGTGCTGACGCCCGGCCCTATCATTTCTCCCACGGCATCCAGTACGGCCATATTAATAACGCTGCTTTCCCTGATTCCCTGTATCTGTTTTTCTGTTTTCAGGATATTCTTTGGCGGTACGATATGCCCCTCCAGCTCATAACGATGAATCTTTTCGTCCATAGCCATATGGCAGGCTTTATATTTTCTGCCGCTGCCGCACCAACAGGAATCGTTTCTACCTAACTTTATCATCTCTTCATGTCTTCTTTACCAAGTCTTTTTATACAAGTCTTTCTTTATGAAGCGCTTCCTTTTCCCTGAAAGCTTTCATAAACTGCGAAATATTTTCGCTGATGCTGCGCTTTTTAAATACCGCAGACCCGGCCACGCACACGTCCGCGCCGGCTTCAATGACGTCCCGCACGTTTTTCTTGCCCAGTCCGCCGTCCACCTCGATTTTGACAGGCAGTCCCTTTTCGTCTAAAAAGCTCCGAAGCTGTCTGATTCTGTCATAGGCTTCCGGCATAAAAGGCTGGCCCCCGAAACCCGGCTCCACGCTCATAATAAGAACCATTTCCACCTCGGAAAGGTAAGGATACACCGCTTCCACCGGCGTTGCGGGTTTAATGGAAATACCGGCCTTAAGCCCCGCCTTATGGATATTTTCTATCACCTTACAGGCATCCTCTACGGCCTCTAAATGGAAAGTAACGCCGTCCGCCCCGCAGGCTGCAAATTCCTCAATATACCTCCCCGGGTCCGTTATCATAAGGTGCACGTCAAAAAACTGTCGGCTGGTTTTTCTGATGGATGTGATAAGAGGCATCCCGAAAGAAATGCTGGGCACAAAAATACCGTCCATCACATCAATATGAAGATATTCTGCCCCCGCTTCTTCCGTTTCCCTGATTTGCTGTCCCAGTATGTTAAAGTCTGCCGCAAGAAGAGACGGCGCCAAAATATATCTCATGTCATCTCCAACTTTCTATTTCAGAAAATCTTTAATCTGCTCGTAAATACCCTTGCCGTCCAATTTATATTTCTCAACCAGAGCCGCCGCGGAACCGGACTCTCCAAACACGTCCTGCATTCCGATTTTCATAACGGGAACCGGATAAGACTTGCAGAGAGCGTCGCACACCGCGCTGCCCAGTCCGCCGATTACGGAATGTTCCTCCGCCGTCACCACTTTCCCGGTTTTTCTTGCGGAGTTTACAATAATCTCCTCGTCAAGGGGCTTGATGGTACAGATGTTAATCACCTCGGCGCTGATGCCCTCCTCCGAAAGCATTTCCGCCGCTTCAAGGGCACTGCCCACACAGATGCCTGTGGCTGCAATGGTGACGTCCTCTCCCTCCCGGACCACCGTTCCCTTTCCTATTTCAAATTTATAATCCGGCCTGTCGTTAATCACAGGACAGGCAGCCCGCCCGAACCGCATGTAAACAGGGCCTTCATAGGCTGCAGCCGCTTTCACCGCCGCTTTTGCCTCCACGTCGTCCGCCGGACACATTACCACCATACCAGGAATCGTTCTCATAAGGGCAATGTCCTCGTTGCACTGGTGGGACGCGCCGTCCTCGCCTACGGTGATTCCCGCATGGGTGGCGCCGATTTTTACATTCAAATGGGGATATCCCACGGAATTTCTCACCTGCTCAAAAGCCCGGCCCGCCGCAAACATGGCAAAGCTACTGACAAAAGGTATCTTTCCGGTGGTTGCAAGCCCGGCTGCAATTCCCACCATATTGCATTCCGCAATGCCGCAGTCAATGTGCCGCTCAGGATACGCTTTTTTGAATACGCCCGTCTTGGTGGCCGCCGCCAAATCCGCGTCCAGCACCACAACGTGGGGATTTTCGGCTCCCAGCTCAAGCAGCGCGTTTCCGTAGCTTTCTCTGGTTGCAATCTTCTTAACTTCTTTTTTATTTACATCCGCCATTACGCTTCTCCTTCCTTCGCCAGTTCTTCGCCAATCTTCTCAAGGTCCGCCATTGCCACTGCATACTGCTCGTCGCCGGGCGCCTTGCCGTGCCAGTCAACGCTTCCCTCCATGAAGGAAACCCCTTTGCCCTTTAAGCTGTGGGCGATAATTGCCGTGGGCATCCCTTTTGTCTCCCTTGCTTCCTTAAAAGCTGCCCGGATTGCGTCAAAATCATGGGCGTCCACATTTATCACATGAAAATTAAAAGCTTCAAATTTTTTATCTATCGGATAAGGGGAGCAGACCTCCGCCACAGGCCCGTCTATCTGCAGCCCATTATTATCCACAATCACTACCAGATTATCCAGCTTGCGGTGTCCCGCAAACATGGAAGCCTCCCAGACCTGTCCTTCTTCTAACTCGCCGTCGCCTAAGAGCGTATAAACGCGGAAATCCTTTCCGTCCATCTTAGCGGAAAGCGCCATGCCTACCGCCGCGGAAATTCCCTGTCCCAGAGAACCGCTGGACATATCCACGCCGGAAACATGCTGCAGGCAGGGATGTCCCTGAAGATAAGAGCCCAGCTTACGCAGCGTTGTCAAATCCTCCACCGGAAAAAATCCTCTGTGCGCCAAAGCGGAATAAAGCCCCGGAGCCGTGTGTCCCTTGGACAGCACAAAACGGTCTCTGCTTTCCATTTTGGGATTTTTCGGGTCAACATTCATCTCTTCAAAATAGAGATATGTATAAATGTCAGCCGCAGATAATGAACCGCCCGGATGTCCCGCTTTTGCGCTGTGGACTGCCGTAACGATACCCTTGCGCACTTCATTTGCCGTTTTTTTCAGTTCCAGATTATTCATGCTTTCCTCCATTTCCGTCAACCGCGTTTTTGTAAACAAGTAATATTTTATCACAACTGCTTCATATAATCAAACGAATAGTCAGACGAGGTGACAACTTTGCCCTCCGGAAAAAAAATTACCCGAAAACAGAAAATATTATGCCTGGCCGTACTGATTTTGTCCGGCCTGTTTCTTCTATATTATTATCTTTTCAGCGACAGCCGTAAATTCACGGTTCTCACCAGAGAACTGTTTTATTCCGAGCTTTCGGAAAACACCCTAAGCCTCCACTATACGCTGGCTTATCCCGAAAAATGGGGCTTTACCGGAGAAGCCGTACTTTCCTCCTATGAAACGGATAATACCGGCGCGGACGGAGACGGAACGGGAGCGGACACGCCGGAGGAAAATCTGTCTGCGGCTGATGAAAACAGCGATTATGCGGATATTGCCGAAACCTTAAACCGCCTTTCCCAAATTTCCCGAAGCCGGTTAAACGACAGCGATGCCTACACCTATGATTTGCTGGAACGCTATCTGACCCTCCGCCTTAAAGGAGCGTCATACCCTTACTACAGCGAGCCCCTCGCGCCCTCCTCGGGAATGCAGTCCGGCCTGCCCGTTCTCCTTGCCGATTATACCTTCCGCTCCGAAAAGGATGTGGCGGACTACCTGCACCTGTTAGACCAGACGGATACTTACTTTGAGGGGCTCATTCAATATGAAAGGGAAAAATCCGCAAACGGACTTTTCATGTCTGAGACTTCCGCCGAAAAAATCATAACGCAATGCGTGGATATTATGGACAAAAAAGCGCTTTCCTCCGGCACCCATTTCCTGCACGACACCTTTAAAGAACGGCTGGATTTGCTTGCTCAAAACGGCGTCATCACAGATACGCAGAAAGAACACTGGATTTCCGAAAACGACCGGCTTTTGACCACCGTTGTCGCTCCGGCTTACGAGGACGTGGCGGACGCCTTTACGGTTCTTTCGGGAACCGGCGTCAACACCATGGGGCTTAGCTATTTCCCCGACGGCCGCGCTTATTACGAATATCTGCTCGCCTCCACTACCGGCTCTTCCCGGAGCATTCCCGAAATCAAGGCTATGCTCTGGAACGATTTTCAGCAGAATATTGTTGCGTTGGTGAACCTGTACAATTCATACCCGGAGCTTACGTCCGTAAGCGGCAGCTCCCGCGATACCTTCCCCCTTTCTTCCCCGGAAGAAATGCTGGAGGATTTGCGAAACCGGATTACGGATGATTTCCCGGATTTTCCGTCAGCCGAAAAAAACGGCAAATCGAAGTCCTCCTTTTTTCCCTCTGTCAGGAAAGCATCCGGCCAGGCTGACTCGACTTTAATTACAAACCGGGAAGGTTTCGTACCCGGTTACACCGTTAAAAGCGTATCTCCTTCCATGGAAAACTATACCAGCCCCGCTTACTACCTCACGCCGCCCATTGACGATATGACCAACAATGTTATTTATATTAACCACAAAAACTCTCCCGACGCCCTTACCCTTTATACCACGCTGGCCCACGAGGGCTACCCGGGGCATCTTTACCAGACGGTTTACAGCCAGATATATATGAACGGCAAGAACGTTTCCCCTATCCGTTACCTGCTCCATTACGGCGGGTATGTGGAAGGCTGGGCTCTTTATGTAGAAAATCTTTCCTATGCTTATGCCGGTCAGCTTCTGGGAAAAGACCGCTCTCTGGAAGCTCTGTGGTACGAAGCCTGCCGGCTCGACAGGAATCTTCAGTTATGCCTTTATTCTCTGCTGGATATCGCCATTCATTATGAAGGGGCGACGCCAAAGCAGGTTCGGGCAATCCTTGGCAAAATGGGGATTACAAACGCGGAAACCGCATCCTCCATCTATCAGTATATCGTGGAGGAGCCAGTGAATTATCCGAAGTATTATCTTGGTTTTCTGGAATTTCTCAGCTTAAGGGACGCGGCGCGCCAATTATGGGGAGAGGAATTTACCCTGCGGCGTTTCCATCAGTTTGTGCTGGAAAACGGTCCGTCTGATTTTCAGGGGTTGCGGGAGAGGCTGGGGGTATCATAGGAAATCCGGCATGGCCTCTAAAATGATATAATCTTTTCCCTAAAATCTGTTTGATTATTTTGAATTATTACATATAATAAAAGTAGGGATTTCCCTACTTTTATTTTTCAGGAGGTACAGAATATGATGGCAGACACATTTGTTGACAATGCAAAAGTCATGGCAAAAGGACAGATTACCATTCCAAAAGATATCAGAAAAATCCTCGGCGTATCCAGCGGAGACCGTATTTCTTTTATTGTCGAGGGAAACACTGTCCGCATTATTAATTCTGCAGTTTACGCCATGCAAATGCTCCAGAACGAGATGGCTGGTGAGGCGGAACGCACCGGTCTGACTTCGAACGATGACGTTTTGGCTCTTATAAAAGAACTGAGAAACGAGGACTAAACCATAACGTTGACGAAATGAAAAGAATATTTAACAAGAAATTTCCCCACCGTCTTCCTTCACTGGATAAATTTCTTTCCCTTGCGTTAATGACACTGGAACTTATTCCTGTTCCGGCAGAAGAGCACGCATCTGAACTGCAAATCAGAGACAGAAATGACCGTCCTATTTTAAGGGCCGCTATTGAGGCGAAAGTGGATATTCTGCTTACAGGTGATAAAGATTTTCTGGAATCTGGTTTAAAATCTCCAATGATTCTGACACCAGCAGAATTTTTAGATATTTTCTAGTCCTCCTCCATCATACTCTCCACATAACCGCCGTCCCAAAGCAATATTTTCAGTTTTTTCGCCGCCTCCACTGCCGGAGCGGTAAAATACTGATTGGTCATTACGGCTCCCACCATCCTGTCATAATAGTCCCTGCCCGCGTAGGCTTCCTGAATCGCTTTGACCCCTACCGGCGCCGTGTAGCGTTTGCACTGAACGGCATATGTCACACCGTCCTTTTCCGCCAGAATATCTATTCCATAGTCTCCGCTGCCCCGTGTCACTTCCACCTCCACAAATCCCCTCTGCTCAAGCAAATCCGCGCAGAAATATTCAAATTCATGGCCGTCCATATCCTCAAAAGCGTCTGTAAATCTGCGGCGTCTTAAGAAAAACCAGACTGTAATTGCCGCAAAAATAACAATAAGTATAATAATTGCCACTATTTTAAACACAGAGACTACTTCCATCATAGGTATTATCCTGCACTTTCCTCATATGTCAGATTTTTTACAATATCGTTATATACGGAACTCCCGTCAAGCGTGGTTCCGAAGGTGTCAATCCAAAAGGGTTTATAACCGCACCTGTATGCCGTCATTTGCGAAGCGATATTCGTAACGGAAGCCGAGTAAAAGGGAACAATCCCCCGTGCCAGCAGTTCTCCCGTCAGGCCGCGCACCAGATATGTCCCAAGACCGGCGTTTCTGTAATCTTCCGCCACATCCACGCCGACTTCCCAGACATCTTCTATGGATGATTCTGCCGCACCGGCGACTCCGATAATCCGGTTATCCCTTTTTGCAATAAAAACCGCTTTCGTGGGTGTTAAGCCCTTGTCGTCAAAGGCCAGAGAGTTTTCAAACCCTTTCAGACCGTTTAATTGCAGAATATCTTTGCCTTCAATATACCTGCAGACGTAACCGCGGGCCATAGACCCATTTCCCGAATAGCCACCGTCGGAAATATCCGGAATATAATGTATTGCCTGCCCGTACACAAACGGTAATTCAAAAATTTCATCCTTGCTCCTATTTAGCAGCAGTGTTTTGACTTTTGTATGCCAGTCCTTAGATGTGCAGACCAATACACAATTTTTATATGCCAGTATTTTAATGTAAGGACGTTCCGCATCCGGCTTAATGGAATAGACGGTTCCGCTCTTTTTTAATTCATCCGGGCTGCAATGGCATTCTTTGGACAGTAATTGCTCGATTTTATTTTGAATTGTTTTTTTCATATTTATAAAATGCCCCCTGCATCTACCATACACAAAAACCCCGTTTTTTACAACCCAAATCCAAAAATAGGGTAGAGGGAGAATAGTTTCTCGCCCCTCCCATTGAACCGTACGTACGGG
>OFFW01000990.1_pt1 | contig 18197 bp, 18 predicted proteins | sample 1521501 | NCBI WGS metagenome assembly OFFW01 (sample SAMEA3504107, study PRJEB24116) | mouse gut metagenome | biome: mouse gut; feature: mouse-associated habitat; material: faeces | place: Denmark | collected 2011
ATCGGCGCCCCGGGCCAGACGGCCGCCCGTCTGGCCGCGGACGTGGCGTTCATCGCCCGCTTCCGGCCCCACATGATCGGCATCGGGCCCTTCGTGCCGCAGCACGACACACCCTTCGGCCGCGAGCCGGCCGGCAGCGTGCGCACGACGCTGCTGCTGATCTCGGTCCTGCGGCTGCTCGCGCCCCGGGCCCTGATCCCCGCAACCACGGCCCTGGCGACCCTCGATCCGGAGGGACGGCAGCGCGGCATTCTGGCCGGCGCAAACGTGGTGATGCCCAACCTCTCGCCCTGCGAGGTGCGGCGGAAGTACGCCATTTACGACGGCAAGGCCGCCGCCGGCTGCGAAGCCGTGGAGGGACTCGCCGCCCTCACGAAGGAGCTGGCCGCCATCGGCCGCCGCCCGTCGTTCGCACGCGGCGACTACGGCGACCGGCACGACGCAGGATACGAAAAATTCTGAAAATCAATATAATTAAAACGAAATACCGATATGTATCGCGTAGATTCATCCAAAGCCGAAGAGTTCATCCACCACGGCGAAATCACCGCCTCGCTCGCCTACGCCGCAGAAAATGCCGGCAACCGACCGCTGCTGGAGTCAATCCTCCGCAAGGCGGAGGAGGGCCGGGGCCTCACGCACCGCGAGGCGCTGCTGCTGCTCGACACCCGCGACGAGGAGCTGACGGAGCGCATGTTCGCCCTGGCCCGCCGCATCAAGGAGCACATCTACGGCAACCGCATCGTCATGTTCGCGCCGCTCTACCTGTCGAACTACTGTGTGAACGGCTGCGTCTACTGCCCCTACCACCTCAAGAACAAGCACATCCCGCGTCGCAAGCTGACGCAGGAGGAGATCCGCCGCGAGGTGACGGCGCTCCAGGACATGGGTCACAAGCGCCTGGCGCTCGAAGCGGGCGAGGACCCGCGCAACAACCCGCTGGAGTACATCCTCGAATCCATCGACACCATCTACTCGATCCGCCACCGCAACGGCGCCATCCGCCGCGTGAACGTGAACATCGCCGCCACGACGGTCGAGAACTACCGCCGCCTGCGCGACGCGGGCATCGGCACCTACATCCTCTTCCAGGAGACCTACGACAAGGCGGCCTACGAGGCGCTCCACCCCACGGGCCCCAAGAGCGACTACGCCTACCACACCGAGGCGATGGACCGCGCCATGCAGGGCGGCATCGACGACGTGGGCATCGGCGTGCTGTTCGGGCTGACCGACTGCCGCTACGACTTCACGGGCCTGCTGATGCACGCCGAGCACCTCGAAGCGGTCTACGGCGTGGGGCCGCACACGATCAGCGTGCCCCGCATCTGCCCCGCCGACGACATCGACACCGCCGCATTCCCCAACGCCGTGTCCGACGAGCTGTTCCGCCGCATCGTGGCCGTACTGCGCATCGCCGTGCCCTACACCGGCATGATCGTCTCCACGCGCGAGTCGCAGCGCTCGCGCGAGCAGGTGCTCGAACTGGGCATCTCGCAGATCAGCGGAGGCTCGCGCACCGGCGTGGGCGGCTACGCCGCGGGCGAGGAGGAGGCGTCGCACGCCTCGGCGCAGTTCGACGTGAGCGACACGCGCACCCTCGACCAGATCGTGGGATGGCTCGTGGGTCTGGGCTACATCCCCAGCTTCTGCACCGCCTGCTACCGCGAGGGCCGCACCGGCGACCGCTTCATGCAGCTGGCCAAGCAGGGCAAGATCGCCGACTGCTGCTCGCCCAACGCCCTGATGACCCTCAAGGAGTACCTCACCGACTACGCCTCGGAGGCCACGCGCCGCGCAGGCGAGGAGCTCATCGCGCGCGAGCTGCTGCGCCTGCCCAGCGAACGGGTGCGCGAGATCACCGCCCGCCGCCTGAAAGCCATCGCCGAAGGCGAACGCGACTTCCGCTTCTGACTCCCGGGGCGGGGAGGAGCCCCCGACGCTCCTCCCCGCCTCCGTTAATACCGCGCCCCCAAAGGCTGCGCGATCCGGACCGCGCAGCCTGCCCGCAGAGACAGCTCACACACAAACAGCCCCAGCCCGGGCCGCACACAGAAACACCGCCATCATGAACGACCGCACACCCCAATCGGAACGCCTGCACATCGCCTTTTTCGGCCGATGCAACAGCGGCAAATCGACCCTCATCAACGCCCTCACGGGCCAACAGATCTCCGTCGTCTCCGACCTCCCCGGCACGACCACCGACCCCGTGTCGAAAGCCATCGAGCTGCGGGGACTCGGCGCCTGCGTGCTGACCGACACTCCGGGCTTCGACGACGCACAGGAGGAGCTGGGCGCACGCCGCATCGCGACCGCGCGCCGCACGCTCGACCGCACCGACATCGCGGTGCTGCTGCTCGACGAAGCCCCCCACGCCGCGACCGAAGCGTGGCTCGGACACCTGCGCGAACGCAACATCCCCGTGGTGGGCGTACTATCGAGGGCCGACCTGCTGTCCGATCCGGAGGCCGCCGCCGCACGCATCGGGAAACGCTGCGGCCTGCGGCCCGTGGCGGTGTCTGCAACGCAGGGCAGCGGCCTCGCGGAGCTGCGCGAAGCCCTCGTGCGGGCGTTGCCCGACGATACGCCGCGCGAAATCACGGCCGGACTGGCCGCCGCGGGCGACACTGTGCTCCTCGTCATGCCCCAGGATGCGGAGGCACCCAAAGGGCGCCTGATCCAGCCCCAGGTGCAGACGATCCGCGAGCTGCTGGACAAGGGCTGCACGGCTCTCTGCTGCACGCCCGAGGGCATGGAGGGCGCACTCGCCGCCCTTGCCGCCCCCCCGTCGCTCATCATCACCGACTCGCAGGCCTTCGCACGTGCGGCCGCCCTGCGACCGGAGGGCACGCCGCTGACCTCGTTTTCGATCCTCTTCGCACGCTACAAGGGCGACATCGACCGCTTCGCGGCGGGCGCCCGGGCCATCGACCGGCTCACGGAGCAGTCGCGCGTGCTGATCGCCGAGGCCTGCACCCACGCCCCCCTGGGCGAGGACATCGGGCGCGTGAAACTCCCCGCCATGCTGCGCCGCCGCATCGGCGAGGGGTTGCGCATCGACATCGTGTCGGGTGCCGACTTCCCCGAAGACCTCACGCCCTACGACCTGGTGATCCACTGCGGCGCCTGCATGTTCAACCGCCGCCACGTCATGACGCGCGTCGCGCGCGCATGCGCCCAGCAGGTGCCCATGACCAACTACGGCGTCGCCATCGCCTACCTCCAGGGGATTCTCGACAAGGTGGTCTACTGATCCGCACCCCCGGTGAAAAGCGCCCACGAAAAAAGGCCCCGATTTGTGTCGGGGCCTTTCCTGTAAGCGAGGGTCTCGGCAAGGCGGGAGACAAACGATCAGGTAAACGGCCATGCTGCGGCTCCTCGGCACCGCGCGGCCGCAATTTCCGACAAAAACTCCTTTTGAATCGGCCGGATTGCCTGCGGCTCACGAAGCCGCGCGGACCGCAGCCTCCGGGCGGCGGCCCGACGCTTCGCCCGCATTCCTCAGCCAGGCTGCGACCGGAAACCGATATTTTCGATAAACCGAACGCAATTCGGACGCTGCCGGGACAAGAAAACGACAGCAAAAAGCAACCGTTTCCGCCAAGCCGAACGCAGCGTACAGAACAAACCCCGGCCATGCCGAAGCGGGCGGACACCGGCTGAGAGAAAAGCACGAAAAAACGGACGACTCTTCCAAGTCGTCCGTTTCAGTAGCGGGAGGAGGACTCGAACCTCCGACCTCCGGGTTATGAGCCCGACGAGCTGCCAACTGCTCTATCCCGCGATATATCTTCGATAACGTGATCTATCGCTTTTGCTTTGCAAAGGTAATGCAAATTTTCCGTTTCACCAAATATATTTTCTCAAAAAAACGCACATTGCACAAATACATACTGAACCACAAGTATTTATCAACCCACCATCTCCCACACGAACCGCCGGCCGCCCGGCAGCGGCACAAAAAAAGCCCTTTCGGCAGCTCGGCGCACACCGACGCACATAAGCGCACATCGGCATACATCGGCATACATCGGCCCCGAACGTCACGACCGCCGGGCTCGCCGCAACCGGCCATCCCGCCACACACGCCCTGTCCCGCACTCGGAATAAGACCGGAAAACACACCCGGGAAAGCCCCGCTCCGCAAAACGGTCACGGCCCCGCGCACTCCAACCCGACCGATGCTGCGCCCGACCGACGGCATCCCCGGAAAGAAGCGGGATCGGCCTCCGTCAGCGCAGCCCCTCGGCCACAACCTCCGAGAGGTCGCGCACGGGCGTTGCCGTACCCCGCACGAGCGCCTTCTTGCAGAGCGGACACGCCGTAACGATCGTGTCGGCCCCCGTGGCGTCGAGCTCGGCGCCCACGGAGCGTGCGATCCGCACCTGGTCGCCGTCCGAGATGGCCGTATTGGCCACCGAGGCGCCGCAGCAGAGGGCATCCTCGCGTGCGTGGGCGGCTTCGGCCAGCGTGCCGAGCGCCTCAATCACGGCGCGGGGCTCGTCGTAGATGCCGCTGCCGCGCCCCAGCTCGCAGGGGTCGTGGTAGGCGAAACGCCCGTCCCCGGCCGCCACGCGGATGCGTCCGGCCTCCAGCAGCCGCAGGATATACTGCGAATGGTGCAGCACCTCGATGCCTTCGAGCGCGTAGTCCTCGCGGAACACGCGCAGGCAGATCGGACACGAGGTGACCAGCGTGGAGATGTTGTGTTTGCGGAAAAGCTCCGTGTTATAGCGCATCATCTTGCGGGCCGAGTCGGTCTCGCCCGCGAGCATCAGCGGACGGCCGCAGCACACGCCGCCCTCGCGGTCGGCCCACCACACCTCCTCGCCCGCCGCATGAAAGATGCGCTCCATGGCGCCGAGCGTGCGGGGCGTGAGGAGCGTCATGCACCCCGCGAAGTAGCCCACGCGGCCCGTGCCCGACGACCGGTCGAGCCCGACAAGGTAGTCGTAGCGCTTCTCGTCGGGGACGTTGTGCATGGTGTCGCGCGAACTCAGACGCAGCGTATTGAGGTCGATGCCCACGGGACACCGCTCGGCGCAGCGGCCGCACATGAGGCAGTTGTCGGCCGTCTCGCGGCGCAGCATGCCGTATCGGCGGTCGCGCAGGAAGTAGACCGACTGCACGTCGTCGATGCCCAGCACGCCCTGCAACTGGCAGGGGTCGATGCAGATGCCGCAGCGCGAGCAGGCATCGACCTGGAAGCGGTCCGAGGGCGACTCCTTTTCGCCCGGACGGATGCCGTAGCGGCGCAGGAAGATCAGCGGTATCTCGGTGAAGATGTGCATGTAGCGCGAGAAAGGCAGCGCCAGGAAGAAGACGCCCAGCACCGTGGAGTAGCCCCACCACGCCGCACCCTCGGCACGGATCAGCCACTCCGTGGCCGCATGCTCCGAGAGCCAGCCCCCGATGCCGCCGGTGAGGAATCCGCCCCCTCCGTAGAGGGCGCAGGTGAGGCTCTCGGCGGCCAGGCGCGCCGGGAAGACGCACCACAGCGCCGTGAGGGCGATGCGGTCGCCCGGCACATGACGCGTCGTGCGCCGCAGACCCAGGGCCCGCGAGCGCAGCCGCTTGAACCACGCGAGCGCCACGCCCGAGAGGACGAAGAGCAGCAGCAGGTCCATCAGAAAGTCGAAGAAGGGCTTGTGGTCGAGGTTCGTGGCGAAATAGCGGAAGAAGACGTGGCCCTGGAGGGGCACGTAGCGCAGTCCGAGGTAGGCCATCGTCTCGATCCACCCCGCGGCGATCAGCAGGAACCAGCCGAACGCGAGGCTCATGTGCATGTAGCCCAGCAGGGGATTGACACGGAAGATGCGGCGGTGGAGCAGCGACTCGCACACAACCTCGCCCACGGCCCCCAGGGTGCGGCGCGTAGGCACGCCGCGCACGAAGCGCATGCGGTCCGCGGGCGCGAGGTGCGCGAACCACGAACCCCACTTCCAGAGCAGCAGCACGAACATCGCCGTAGCGCCGACGATGAACGGAATACAGAACGGAGCGTAGAAAGTCATGGCTAAAAGTCCCCCAGTTTACGTTTGATGAGCATCACCACGCCGCGCGTGTTGATGCCGCGCGGACAGACCAGGCGGCACTTGCCGCAGAGCATGCACTTGTTCATCTCCTCGTAGGCCCCCTGGTATTCGCCGCGCCGCACGAGCGTGTGCACGCGGCGGAAGTTGAACTGCGTGAGGTTGCCCGCCGTGCACACGGCGGTGCAGGAGCCGCAGCCGATGCAGGTCTGCAACTCGGGCATCTCGCGCAGGATCTCGTCGCTCTTGCGCAGGTTGTTGCGGTCGATGTCGATCGCCCGGGGCTTGCTGATGGTGTAACCGAATTGTATGACGGCCATGACGCTACGAATTTTTCACGTAAGCCGCGGCGGCATCGGCCGCGGCGATGCCCTCGCAGATCGTCTCGCCCACGTTCTTGGGCGCCGTGACCGTGCCGGCATAGAAAATACCCTCCACGGGCGACGCCGTGCCCCCCAGGAAGAGGTCGCGCGGGGCCATGAAGCCGCTCGGCGCGCGCCGCAGCCCGGCCGACGCCTCGAACGCCGCATTCGTCGCACCGGCCCGCATGCCCACGAGCAGCACGAGCATATCGACGCTCATGCGCAGCGGACGCCCCGTGAGCGTATCCTCGGCCTTGATCTGCACGCGGCCGTCGATCGTGGGCGCCGCCTCCGAAATGCGCCCGCGCACGAAGTGTACGTTGTATTTCTGCTGGGCCTCGCGGTACATCTCCTCATATCCGGGCCCGAACATGCGGATGTCCATATAGAAATTGAAGACGTCGGCCTCGGGAAAGAGGCGCTTCATCTCCATGGCCTGCTTCACGCCCGTGATGCAGCACACGCGCGAGCAGTGCTGCTGGCACACCTTCTCGTCGCGCGAACCCACGCAGTGCAGGAAGGCGATGCGCGACGGACGCGAGCCGTCGGCTTTCGCCACGCGGCCCTCGTCGAACATGCGCTCCAGGTCGGCCGAGGTAATCACGTTGTCGTAGATGCCGTAGCCGTACTCCTCCTTCACCGCGGCGTCGAAGATCTCGAATCCCGAGCACACGACCACCGCGTCGCACTCCAGGCGGCGACCGTCGGCCAGCGTGACGCTCCGGCTCCCGACGGCCGCAACCTCGGCCGAGAGGAGCACCTCGATGCCGCTGCGCACCACGCGGCTCTTCAGCTCGCCGAGCACCTCGGCGGCCGGGGTGAACGACGGGAACAACACGTGCCAGCCCCGCAGCTTGCCGCCCAGCTCGGGCTCCTTTTCCACGATCAGGGGGCTGCACCCCTCCTCGGCCAGACGCAGGGCCGCCTGCATGCCGGCGACACCGCCGCCTATGACGATCACTCTCTTCATCATCGTTTCATGTCGTAAATGGTATCCTGCGCGCTGCAATTGACCACGGCGGAATCGGGCTTGCCGATGTATTTGCCGTTGCGGCCCAGGTATTTGGCCGCGGGATCGTAGGCTACGCCCATCTTGTCGAGCAGCGGTTCGACATCGACCTGGTGCATCTGCATGCCCAGCTCCCACGGGTCGTAGCCCAGCACCAGCCCGGCCATCTCCTCGTAGGTCAGCACCGGAATGCCGCGGCCGTTCTGGCCGTAGGTCGTGCCCTCCATCTCGGCGATGGCATACTGCCACTTGTCGAGGAACATGGCGCAGCCGGGGCAGTTGGCCACGATGAAGTCGGGCTTGTAGGGCGCCATGCTTTCGAGCTTCTTATGCGAATTGGCGATCGAGTAGCCGCGGTTGGCCTGCACCAGGTAGTTGCGGAACCCGAAACCGCAGCAGTGGCGCCGCTCGGGGTAATCGACGCACTCGCCGCCCCACGCCTCGACCATGCCGGCCAGCACGTAGGGGAACTCCGAGCCGCCGATGCCCGACTTGGGGAAGATCTTGGCATAGTGGCAGCCGATGTGCTCCACCACGCGGAGCGGCTCGCCCGTCTGGGCGTTCACCAGCCGGAAGCGCGCCTTCGCGGCGATCTCGCCGCGGTGGTGGAACACCACGTCGGAGGTGTGGGCCAGGCTCGCGGGCTTGTGCAGCTCGCGGCCCGTGGCCTTGTAGAGGTATTCGCGCGTGCGCTCCTCGGTCTCGGGGAACTCGGCCCACGTGGCCAGCACCTCGGTGTAGACGCCGAACGAGGTGATGCACGACGAAATGAAGTGCTCGTACCCCGCTTCGTGCATCAGCGCGAACTGACGCGCCACCACGGTCATGATCGTTTCGAGCGGCACGATGTCCGAATGGTAGCCGATGCCCGTGCACGAGGTGTGCAGCGGGTCGTCGAAGATGTCGCGCCCCAGGTCGTTGCGCAGCATGTCGAGCATCGCCTTCTCGCTCCCGGGGAAGAAGTTCTGGCGGATGCAGCTGCGTGCGTAGTAGTATTTGTCGTCGGCGATCTGCTTCTGGTAATCGCTCCAGCTGTTGCGTTTCATAGGTCGTCAGTAGTGCTCGTTGCTGTTGGTGGTGAAGGTCTCCATCATGTAGGCCTCGTCGGCGCCCTCGTCGCGCCCCGTCTCGCGCGCCTTGCGGTCCGAATGGCGCTCGATGGCTTCGAAGAGCTCCATGCCGCCGCTCACCTCGAAGATGCGGTGCAGCTCGCCGAGCGACTCCTCGTCCATGCGGCGCAGGGCACCCGCCCCGTGGCGCATGTACGCGGGCGAGAAGCGGCCGAAGACCTCCTTGTCGTGGTCGTAGATCCAGCGCCACACGGTGCCCTGCTCGGGATGGAGCTCGGGACGCACCATGCGCGGCACGATGCAGTAGCCCGTACGGAGGATGTTGTCGCCGATGATGCGCTTGAGCGCCAGCTGCTGACGCCCCTTCTCGCTCTCGACGAAGAATCCGAGGCGCTGCGACAGGGTGCGGAGCGCCTGGATCACGTAGCCGGGCGTATTGCCGCGCGGACAGCGCGGACGGCACGACATGCACTCGCCGCAGTACCAGATCGTGTCGCTCTTCATGAGCGCCTCGATGGCCTCGTCGTCGCGCGTCTGCACGATGCTCACGATCTGACGGGGGTCGTAGTTGTAGAACTCGGCCGCGGGGCACACGCCCGTGCAGACGCCGCAGTTCATGCAGGCGTGCAGCCCCTCGCGCATGCGCACGTCCTCCATCAGCATATCGAAGTACTTTCCCATAGATTCGAGGGCCGCGGGCATACCTCTCCCGCCTTGCCGTTGCAAAGTTACGCTTTAGGACGCGAACGCGCAGGAGTATAAATACCTAAAAATCGCACGGACGCGTCCGGCGCCGCTCCGCCGGGCGGGCGTGCACGCGGAAAAGCATGCGGTCCGGAGCCCCCACGGGACTCCGGACCGCCGAGGCCGCACGCCGCAGCGTCAGCGGCGGCAGTAGGTTTCGAAAACGAACGGATGGGGATACTCGCGGCCGCAGGGGAACGACTCCGACTCCACGAGGCGCCACGCCTCCTCGTCCCAGCGGGGAAAGAGCGTGTCGCCCTCGTAGGCGCGGCCCACGCGCGTGAGATAGAAGCGATCGGCACGGGGCAGCGCCTCGGCGTAGATCTGGGCGCCGCCGATCACGAAGAGCTCCTCGTCGGCGCCGAAGAGCGCCGCGGCTTCGTCGAACGAATGCACGACGCGGCAGCCGGGGATTTCGATCCGCTGGCGCGTGACGACCACGTTGGTGCGGTTGGGCAGAGGCCGGCCGAGCGACTCGTAGGTCTTGCGGCCCATGACCACGGGGTGGCCCGTGGTGAGGCTCCTGAAACGCCGCAGGTCTTCGGAAATGTGCCAGAGAAGGCGGTTGTCTCCGCCGATGACGCCATTTTCGGCCACGGCGACGATGATGCTGATCATAAGTTCGTATGCTTTGGATGCGTGAATGTTCGACGTGCGGTCAGAACGACATGGGCGCCTTGATCGCGGGCCACGGATCGTAGTCTTCGAGCACGAAATCCTCGTAGCGGAAGTCGAAGATCGACCGCACGCCGGGATTGAGCCGCATGCGCGGCAGGGGCCGCGGGGTGCGGGCGAGCTGCTCGGCGGCCTGCTCCATGTGGTTGAGGTAGAGGTGCGCATCGCCGAGCGTATGCACGAAGTCGCCCGGCGCCAGGCCGCAGACCTGCGCCATCATCATCGTGAGCAGGGCGTACGACGCGATGTTGAACGGCACGCCGAGGAAGGTGTCGGCGCTGCGCTGGTAGAGCTGGCACGAGAGGCGTCCTTCGGCCACGTAGAACTGGAACAGCACATGGCACGGCGGCAGGGCCATCGCCTCCACATCGGCCACGTTCCAGGCCGAGACCACGATGCGCCGCGACTCGGGGTTGCGGCGGATCAGCTCCACGGCCGAGGCGATCTGGTCGATGACGCCTCCTCCGGGCAGCGGCCAGCTGCGCCACTGGTAGCCGTAGACGCGGTTCAGGTCGCCGAAGCGGTAGCCTGCGAAGGGCTCGTCGCCCCGCAGCACGCCCGCGAGGAACGCCTCGCGGTCCACGGGGGCCGCGCCGCGCCGCGCGCACGTCTCGCCGTAGAAGCGGTAGGCGTCGTTGTCCCAGATGTGCACGTCGTGCTCCACGAGGTAGCGGATGTTCGTGTCGCCCGCAAGGAACCAGAGCAGCTCGCGGATCACGCCCCGCAGGAAGACGCGCTTCGTGGTCAGCAGCGGGAAGCCTTCGCCGAGGTCGAAGCGCATCTGGTGGCCGAAGACGCTGCGCGTGCCCGTACCCGTGCGGTCGCCGCGTACGACGCCTTCGGTGCGGATGCGGGAAAGCAGGTCGAGGTATTGTTTCATGGAAGATCGAATGTTTCGAGTCGAAGCCCGCCCGCGGCGTCGAGCACGGCATAGACCGGCTCGCGCTCCCAGCTGCCGAGGTGCAGCGTGCGCAGCCCCGGTTCGCGGTAGTCGCGGGCATGGTGCATGTGGCCGAAGACGAAGCAGTCCACGCCGGGATGGGTGCGGGCATAGGCGCGGGCGTAGTCTATGAGCGGCTCGGTGTGCGAAGCGTCGGCCGGGGCCGCCTCGTGGCGGCGGCGCGACGCGGCGCTCCACCAGCGGCCGAAGCGCACCGCCAGGTCGGGGTGCACCCCGTAGGCCATCAGGGAGTCGAACCCCAGGTCGGCGGCGATGACGTAGTCCCCCAGCTTGGGGTAGGGGCGCAGCGCGGGCGTCAGGGACATGGCCCCCACGATGTAGCAGATGTTAAAAGAGGGATTCACGGTATACCACGCTCCGGTTCTCTATAAAATTACGCCGCCCTCCCACCTCCGGCCGCGGCGGATGTCACTGACTGCTATTATAATACAGCACCACCCGGTTTTGCAAGAAATTATATGGCTTTCTTGGGCCGATCCCACCACGGACGGGCGTTTCCGGCTAAACCACGGCTTTCCCCTCTGATTGGCGGGTCATGTTTGTGCAAAATGGCGCTTGACTTCCGTGAACTATTGCACTACTATGATAAAGCATAAAAGAAACGGCGTGCCCCATTCCCGTGGAGGGCACGGAAGGAGGAAGGGCATGGGACCGTTGGACAGTGAAAGGGTGGTGGGCCAGCTGAGGGAGCTGTACCGCCGCTATGGATATATTCAGTACAAGATGAGCAAGTTTGAACCCTACGACCTCTATGTTCAGAACAAGAGCTTTTTGGTCAGCGAGGATATCCTGACCTTTACCGACGCCGACGGGAGGCTGATGGCGCTGAAGCCGGACGTGACCCTCTCCATTGTGAAGAACGCCAAGGAGGGGGGCGGTTTGCAGAAGGTGTATTACAGCGAGAATGTGTACCGGACCACGCCCATCACCCGGAGCTTTCAGGAGATCATGCAGACCGGCCTGGAGTGCGTGGGGGAGGTCGACCTGGTGGCCATGGGCGAGGTGCTGCTGCTGGCGGCCAGGAGCCTGGAGCTGATCAGCGGGGACTATCTGCTGGACGTCAGCCATTTGGGCTTTGTGGCCGGGCTGCTGGACAGCGCCGGCGTGGAGGAGGACTGCCGGGACCGGCTGCTGGAGCTGATGGGGGAGAAGAACACCTCCTCCCTGGGGAGCCTGTGCCGGGAGCTGGGGCTGGCCCCGGAGGTGTCAAAGGACCTGTGCCGGCTGGCCGCCCTCTTCGGCCCGCCGGGGGAGGCGCTTCCGGTGCTGGAAGGGATGGTCCGGGGGGAGCGGATGGAGGCGGCCCTCCAGGAGCTGCGGGACGTCTGCGCCCTGATTCCGGAGGACCACCTCAGACTGGATTTCTCCGTCGTCAACGACATGGACTACTATAACGGCTTTATCTTCCGGGGCTACATCCCGGGGCTGCCCAGCGGGGTGCTGTCCGGCGGGCGCTATGACAACCTGCTGCGCCAGATGGGCCGGAGCGGCGGGGCGGTGGGCTTCGCCGTATATATGAACCTGCTGGAGCGGCTGGAACAGACAAGGAGCTGAACGGTTATGAAAATCCTTTTTATTGGAGGAAACGGGAATATCAGCTGGCATTGTACTCAGACGGCAATCGAGCGCGGCCATGAGGTATGGCAGCTGAACCGGGAAATTTCCGTAGTGACCCGCAGGAGGGTCCAGCCCCAGGTCCACAAGCTGAAAGGAGACATGCGCGAGGCGGAGGCAATCAAGGCACTTTTGGAGCACAGCTCCTTTGATGTGGTCTGTGATTTTATCTGCTACAACGGGGAACATGCCAAACATGACGTTGAAATCTTTCATGACAAGACAAAGCATTTTATATTTATCAGTTCCGAGTCTGTCTATAAACGAAATCCCGGGATAGATACTGAGTTTTACACAGAGGACAGCGAACAATACGACACAAGCTGTGAATGTGAGTATATCATAGGCAAGCTGGAAGCAGAACAAATTTTTATGGATGCCTGCCGTCAGAGGGGATTTCCTATCACAATCGTCCGCCCCTCCTACACCTATGATACGATTTTCCCTGTCAGTATTGGACATAACTGCTTTACCGCACCGGAATTGATTCTAAAAGGCTATCCTCTGCTGATTGCGGGCGATGGGGACAATCAATGGAGTTTTACACATTCCTCCGATTTTGCGGCTGCCTTAGTTGGGTTGGCCGAGAATAAAGATACTGTCGGAACGTCGTTTAATATCGGCGCGGAGGAGCGTTTGTCGTGGAACGATCAGTCGGCCTTGGTGCTGAAAGCGTTGGGCGCAGAGGCAAGCGGAACCTTTCATGTGCCGTGCAAGGATGCGTTGACGCTTGAAGCAATACAGCCCAGGGTCATGATGTTTCACCGGATGCGAAACAATTCCAGCTGTGTGGAAAAGGTCAAGACATATGTACCTGGTTGGGCGCCAAAGGTTTCCTTTGAAGAGGGCATTCAAAAAACTGTACGGTGGCTGAATGAGGATGCCCGTCATAAGCGCCATGTGGACCAGATTCACAACGCCCTGATGGCCATCTATGAAAGGTATGGGATTACGCGATGAACAGCAAGCCGTGTAAAATCTGTGGAGGAACCCATTTCAAAAAACTTGGTGCGCTGTGCTCCAACATGAAGATTATGGGGCCGCAGTTTTCAGGGGGAAGCTGCGATATTGTTGTCTGTTCTGACTGTGGTTTTGTTTTCAATCAATACGAAAATGCAGATCAGAGCTGCTTTGACAGCTATTACCGCTCTTCCAGCAGCAAGACAATGGACTATTATGACATTTATCCACGGGATATAATCGACGCATATTTTGAACATCTCCTGCACAATTTGGAGCACTATATTACAAAGGACAGCCGTATTTTGGATGTGGCTGGCGGGCATGGCCAGCTGGCACAGTATCTAATTGAGCACGGATATCCTAACATTACAGTTCTTGAAATAAAGCCGGAATGTATCCAATCGGTAAAGGCGTTGGGAATTGATGTTTTGGAGGATAGCCTATTCGATTTGCAGATACAAAACGGTGAATACGATTTGGTGCTTTGTGACCATTCCCTGGAGCATTTTGTGAATCTTGACGTTGCTATACAGAAAATGAAAATGTTAATAAAGGTCGGCGGACATCTCTATATCGAGGTGCCCGATGTAGAAGGTTATCAAAAGCAAGATGAGGCTCCATACCACTTTCTAACCTATGAGCATGTATGTCATTTTTCGGATGAAACAATGGATAATTTAGCAAACTGTTTCGGCTTGCAAATTGTGAACCGGAACAAATGCCTGAAAGGGAATGATTACCCAACTCTATGCGTCATGTATGCGCTCGACTCCGCAAATAGACCAGTACAAAAAGATTCCGCCAGTGAGCCTGCACTTGTACATTATATAAAAAAATGTGAAAAAGACATTGCCGAAGCGGTTAGCCGGTTTGAAGCCTCTCAGGTTCCGCTGATTCTATGGGGTATCGGCGCTTCCACCGCACAGCTGTTGAGCGGTAATTTTGACCGGTGCAATGTCATTCAGCTGGTGGATTCCAACCCTGCCAGACAGGGACTCTCGTTTCAGGTGGGAAATCGCGTACTTCAAGTGGAGGACCCGTCCCAAATATACAGCCCCGAGGCAGTCATTTTTATCCTGTCAACAGCTTATAAGCGCAACATTGAGAAAAATATCCGCAGTTTGGGCTATGAAAATGAGACGGCGTCCCTCGAAAGCCATATGGAGAAGCAAATATGAATGTGCAGAACCGATTGCGTCCGGGTACCAGAAATGACTTGAGCGACGTACTGCCGCTGGCGCAGCCCTATGTGCTTCTGGTAGCCCCCTCCAGCCTGTGCAACCTGCGGTGCAAGTGGTGTCCCAGCGGTCATGAACATATCATTGCGGAAACAAAGCGGGCACAGCAGATTATGCCCTTTGAACTCTTTGAAACGCTCGTCCGTCAGGCCGCCGCGTTTGGCGCTCCCTTCCGAGTCCTGCGTCTGTATAAGGAGGGGGAACCACTGGTCAATCCCCGGTTTGAGGATATGGTCCGTTTGGCGAAGCAGTCCGGCTGCTTTTCCCGGATTGACACAACGACGAATGGCCTGCTGCTGAACCCGGAGCGAAACCGGCGCATCATACAGGCCGGAATTGACCAGATCAACCTGTCAGTCAATGGAGTCAGTGCGGAGCAGATGTACAGACATACCGGCAGACGGGTGGATTTTCAGGACTATGTCCGAAATATACAAGATTTATGCGAGCACCGGGGAAACTGCACCATATACATCAAATCTATCCAGGATGTGCTGACAGAACCGGAACATGAGAAATTTTTCCAGCTGTTTGGTGAACTGGCGGACCGGGTCTATCTGGAGCGGCTCTCCCCCGCATGGCCGGATTTTGATGTGTCACTGAGCGGTTATCGCTTTGAGGATATCGGAAATTATGGACAGCCCCTGGAAAACCGAAAGGTCTGCCCCTATCTGTTCTATATTATGGTGGTCAATGCCGACGGTACTGTTTCTACCTGCGTGGGTGACTGGAAACATCATCAGGTGGTAGGCGACATTCGCAGCAGCAGCTTAAAGGAAATCTGGCAGGGTGAGCCCCAAAGACATTATCAGCTCACCCACCTGCGCGGAGAAAAGGACCGCCTGGAGCTGTGCCGGGTGTGTCAGGTCATCACCCACGGCTGCTATGACAACATTGATGCGGCAGCGGAGGAAATTGCGGAACAGCTGATTCAGCGGGCATACCGCTGACCGTTGTGCCCGGCTTAGGGAGGAGCCTCTTAATGCGTACATTTGAGTTCTTACAAACCTCCATTGCGGGGCTGACGATGCTGCGGCCATTTTTTGCCCTGGACGGCAGGGGGTGGTTTTCCAAGCCCTTTGAACAGTCCATCTTTGCCGCCCACGGCATAGAGCTGTTTCCTAGGGAGGAGCTGCGCTCCTGCTCCAAAAAAGGCGTACTCCGCGGCCTCCACTTCCAGCGCCGGTGTTGCCAGGACAAGCTGGTCCAGGTCCTCAGCGGCGCGGTTTTTGACGTAGCGGTAGACCTTCGGAAGGACTCCGAAACCTTTGGCCAATGGGAGGGCTTTTATCTCTCGGCGGAAAACCGAAATATCCTCTACATACCCAAGGGCTTTGCCCATGGCTTTCTGGCGCTGGAGGATAACACCCTGTTCAGCTACCTGTGCGGCGAGCGCTACGACCCGGAGAGCGACGGAGGTATCCGCTGGAACGACCCTCAGCTGTCGGTGAGCTGGCCGCTGGAGCGGGTGGAGCAGGTCATTTTGTCCGACAAAGACGCCGCGCTGCCCACCCTGGCGGAATTTTTGGCGCAGTATGGGCCGCTTCCGGCGGAGGGAGCACCGTGAAGCGCGTTCTGATTACCGGCATAACCGGATACATCGGCTCCAACCTGGCCCGGCGGCTGCTGGCGGATTGCGAGGTCTGCGGCTTGGTACGGGAGCCCGTCAATCTGACCTATTTAGAGGACATCCAAACACAAGTCCGCCTGCTGCCCTGTGATGGAACGATAGACAGCATCGCCTCCGCACTGGAGGCCAGCCGCCCCGAGGTGGTCTACCACCTTGCGGCCCACTACACAGGCGCACATGGTCCTGAGCAGACGCCGAAGCTGATGGAATCCAACCTCATGTTCGGCGCGTATCTTCTGGAGGCGATGGCCGCTTGCGGCTGCACGGCGCCGGTCTGCGGCTCAACCATCATGGCGCACTACCAGGGCGCGTCCTACCGCCCCCTGAATCTTTACGCCGCCACGAAGCAGGCCTTTTCCGATTTGCTGGCCTACTACACCGATGCGGGGCTGCTGCGGGCCGTGACGGTGGTCCTTTCCGACACCTACGGCCCCGGCGACCGGAGACCGAAGATTTTGAATCTGGTCAAACGGGCGGTGCGGACCGGGGAGGAACTGGCGCTGTCCAGCGGCGAACAGGACTATGATGTGGTTTACATTGACGATGTGGTGTCCGCGTTCCAGCAGGCCGGGGCACAGCTTTTGCAGACGCAGGGGTGGAACAATGCGGTCTTTCAGGCAGCGGCACGCAATCCGCTGACCCTCCGGCAGACGGTGGAGCAGATGCTTCAAGTAAACGGACTCAGCCTGCGCGCGGCGTGGGGTCAGCGGCCACAGCCAGAACGTGAAATTCACCGGGCGGTGCGGCTGTCCCCGCCTCTGCCCGGCTGGAGTCCGGCGGTGTCCCTGGAAGAGGGCCTACGTCGTTTTATGGAGCCGTAATCAGAAGCGGTACAGACAGCATTCCCCCAAAAACAACACCGTTCCCATTGCCTGGAGAAAAATCCCGGCAATGGGAACGGTGTTTCTTCATCCCGCTTGGTCCTAAACCCCCACCGCGACGCGAATGAGCCCCAGGACAATCAGGTGGGCGGGGTAATAGACATAAAACAGCCATTTTCCCCCAAGACTGTGCCTGCCCCGCTGTCCGTTGTACTGCCGCAAAAGGAGCAGCGGGAGAAACAGCCCCAGATTTTCCGCCCCGTAGGTCCACATAGTGAGGTCCAAGGTCCCCTCATAAAGCAGGCTGAACGTCGGACCGGTAAACAGGTGGAGCACATTCATATCCAGCAGGACCAAAAGGATATAGGCGAATGCCTGCTGTGGAAAGGCCCCGTAATAGAACTCAAAGGTTAAAATCATGAGCACGCCCGAAGTCCCCCAGTCTCCTGGCGCGGCCAGGAGAATCAATCCCCCAAGCAGCAGGAGTTTTAGGGGCATAGGCCGGACTTCGTGCCGGACCCATACCGCCAGAACACCCAGCAGGATGGTATAGAGGACGTTAAGCCGCAAGAAGTTGAACCGAACCGGCAGCTCCCGGCCGTAAACAAACAGCTGGAAGGGCAGAAAGCTGATGAGGGCGAACACCGCCAGCCGCAATATATACCGGGGAACACTGCGGGTGTGGTGATATCCCTCCGCCGCCAGATAGAACATAACCGGGCCGGTGATGCGTCCAATGGCGTGCATGAAAATGGCCAAAAGGGTACCGTTGTCCACAAAGGCATAGGCGATATGGTCCACGGTCATGGCAAAAATGGCAATGAGCTTCAGGGCCTCCCCGTCCAGCCCCGGACGGGACTCAGTTGTGGGCATCCGGGCCCCAGGCGCTGTACCAGGCAAGAGAACTCCCCTCCAGTTTCATCAAATCCGTGGAGAGCTTCTTGTCCAAAGTCTCCAAATAGCCTTCCAGCTTTTTTACCATGGAGGTTTCCTCCAAAAGCTGCTGTTACGAAAAACCGTCCAGGTACCGGCGGACCTCATCCCGGTAGGCGTCCAGGATACGATCCCGCTCGCC
>OFFW01000992.1_pt1 | contig 18169 bp, 16 predicted proteins | sample 1521501 | NCBI WGS metagenome assembly OFFW01 (sample SAMEA3504107, study PRJEB24116) | mouse gut metagenome | biome: mouse gut; feature: mouse-associated habitat; material: faeces | place: Denmark | collected 2011
TGATACGCTGCCTGCTCGGTGATGACGGGCGGTTGGTGCGCTTGACGAAGTATTGTGGTCGAGGGAGAGACGGGATCACGTTCCCGCCTGCTGCTGCTCAATATTTTCTTGGAAAGTGATGCCGATTTGTAACCCGCACTTGGGACACTTGGTGAACCACTCTGCCTTGGTGGCCTGCCGCGGCCCGAAGAGACGAAGGTTCGCGGTATCTGTCTGGCTTGCCGCGTCCAGGATGCGGCCACGGTGACAAACCGGGCAGTAGATCGTGCGTGAGTCCTTGTCTTTCATTTCCACCTCCTGCTATTCTTTTGCAGTAATCGATGACGGCATCGGATTTATCGGTAAAAATGTATCATATTAATGTTCTGTACACGCTTCATAGACGAATTTGTTCCTCCTTATAAAAACTATAGCAGATAATCCTACAGATTTCCCCAAGGATAATTCAGGCGCAGTCCAAGAAAAATCCTGTTTTTATTCATAAGAAAATGCCCTGGTCATAATGCAAGGCCAGGGCATCAGAGGAATTTAATTTTAGGGTTGAACTTATACCCAATGCCATGAACGCTCCTAATATAATCCGGTGTCTCTGGTGTAACCTTGAGTTTGCGCCGGAGGTTACTAACATGATTATTGATTGTCCTGCGGGAGTAATAATCAAGATTTTCGTTCCATACAAGGTCTACAATCATATTATAAGTCAGTACCCGGTCAGGATTCATAATAAGCAGAGCAAAGATATCGAATTCCTTTACCGTTAAATTAATCTCGGTATCACAGACAGATACAGTTCGATTTTCTAAACAGAAGTACAAACTTTCTGTGCGGATTTCCGTTAATTTGGTATTAATGCTGTCTGACATAGCATGGACAGAGGCGCTGTAAGGAAATGTATTGGAACAAACTCTTGATTTCTGTGCGAGAATATATTGAATCAATTCCTGCCTTTGCCTATCATCTAATACAGCAAACCATTTTTCACCGATTTGCTGAACAGGCTCTGATAAATCTAGAACAACTAATTTCCCACGTGCCCACCCCCAAATTCGCAAAGAACTATTTCGACAGGTTGGAACGAATCACGGCAGACTTTCAATAAACTAGCGATTTCAGAATAATATTTCAATTATTTTGTATTGAAATGTTTTCTGAATGTCATGAAATGATTTTGCTCTTTGCTCTGCGGCATGGTATCTTAAATTGACAGGTTTTACAATAAGCGCATTGTAAAACTAAAATGTCACAGAAATGTCCGAGCGTCTTCAAAATTCATTGAAAAATACGACTGAACTGTTACAGCGAACGGACATTCTAAAAATTCACAGATTTGCCTCATGTCCGGACAGATTATCATCGCTGTAACATTTCGCGGACATTTATCTGTTATACTGCCCTTATCACCAAAAGGAGGACAGGCCATGAAACGGATACTGATCGTGGAGGACGACGCCCTTTTGAATAAAACGTTAGCCTACAACCTGAGTTCCGACGGCTGGGACGTCACCCCCGCCCTGAACGCCAAAACCGCCGCCGCCCTGCTGGCCGGGACAGAGTATGATCTTGTGCTGCTGGACATCAATCTGCCGGACGGGAACGGCTACGACCTGTGCAGACTTGTCAAGCCGGAGCACCCCGACACGGTGGTAATCTTCCTCACCGCCAACGACCAGGAGAGCGATCAGCTTCGGGGCTATGAGGCGGGGGCGGTGGACTACATCACCAAGCCCTTCTCCATCGAGGCCCTGCAGCGGAAGATCCGCGCCATGTTTGCCATGCTGGAGCACCACAAGCCGGCAAAGGACCTCTACGACGACGGCAGGCTGTTTCTGGACTTCTCGGAACAGTCCGCCACCCTGAACGGAAAGCCGGTCACCCTCTCTCCCATGGAGTACAAGATGCTGTACCTGTTCTGCAAAAATCCCCGCCAGGTCCTGACCCGGCAGCGGCTCCTGGAGCGGCTGTGGGACGTGGACGAAAAATTTGTGGACGAGCACACCCTGACCACCTCCATCAGCCGCATCCGGGGCAAGATCGAGGCGGAGGGCGACACCTACATCAAGACCATTTACGGCATCGGCTATCAGTGGACAGGGGGTGAGCGAAAATGAAGCGTATGCCCGTCAAAACCATGTTTCTGCTGGTGGAGGCGGCTGCGGCCCTCTCCATGCTGGCCCTCACTTTCCTCCTCTCCGCCATGACCGGCCAGGGGTGGGTGCTGCTGACCGGCGCGGTGCTGACGGCCTGCGCCCTGGTCTGGCTGTTTCTGCTGACGCTGTTTTTCCTTATCAAAGGGATTGGAAGCCTTTCCTTCGCTTTCGTTTGAAGAAGCTAAGGAGGAATCAAAGCTTTCCGGGGGCGGAGGAGAGGGCTTCTGGGTGAAGCTGATTCCCACCTCGTTTAATGTGCTGGTCACAGTGTCGGCTACCAGGTCGTTTAAATGTGTGAAATCCCCGCTTTGGAGGGCTTCTGCCAGGGCGCCCTTAAACTGTTCCCCCAGCCCGGACCAATTTTGTCTGTCACTCATATGTTAAAACCTCGCAGATGATTTTCATTTGTAACCCTTATCTAAAAAAATTCCTGTAGTTTTTATTATCACACAACAGCATTTACTCTGCAATACTGAATGTTTACAATTTGATGCTTTTTTCCGGCGCTTTTTGTGATAGGATATTTAATATGGTATATTGGGGGGAGCAGGGCATGAAGATGAAAATTCTGGTAATAGAGGACGACAGTTCGATTTCGGAGCTGATTTGCATGAATCTGGAAGCGGCGGGATACGAAACCCAGCCGATTATGGACGGGCTTGAGGCAAAAGGGGTTATCAGGAACATGATAAGCGGGAAAAAGAATCAGGACGGGGAGGCGGGCGCTGTGGAAGAGACGGCGGCTCTTGCGCTGGTAGATGTGATGCTCCCGGGAAAAAACGGCTTTGAGCTGATGGAGGATTTGCAGGCGGCAAAGATTCCGGTGATATACCTGACCGCGAAGGACGACGTGCTTTCCAAGGTTCACGGGTTAAGGTCCGGGGCGGAGGACTACATCGTCAAGCCCTTTGAAATTCTGGAGCTTTTGGTGCGCATGGAAAAGGTGCTGAAGCGGACCGGGCGCAGCAGGGAAAAAATACAGATTCGCGATGTGGTGATTGATTTAAAGCAGCACAGTGTGGAAAAAGGGGGCGTGCGGGTGGCCTTAAAGCCCATGGAGTACGAGCTTTTGGTGACGCTGGCCGGCAGCAAAAACGTTGCTTTTTCAAGAGAAGAGCTTTTAAACAGGATTTGGGGTACGGACTATGTGGGCGAGACCAGGACGGTGGACGTGCATATCGGGCAGCTCCGCAAGAAACTGGATTTTTACGACGTGATTCGCACGATATCCAAGACCGGATATCGTCTGGAGGATTTGGACTAATATGAAGCTTTGGAAAAAACTGTCCGTGGTTACCGTGACGGTTCTGTCGGCGGCCACCTTTGCGTCGGGAGCGGCAATTATTTACCGTTCCGTCCAGTATAATCAAAATGAAACCATGGAAAGCGGCAGGCAGCGGCTTGCTTCCACTGCCTACGCGGTTTCAAGGGAACTGGAGTACGCGCCCTTAGAGGGGTTTGGCAAGGCGGCAAAAAATGCCTACGTGAATTATCTGCTGAAAAAGTACGGCTCGGACAAATACATTTTAATAGAAAACGGCGCGGTAATCTGCAATGAAACGCCTTTTGAACTGGTGAATCCCGGGGATGGAAGGTGGAACCAAAAGGAGGGCTGCAGCATCATACAAAAGAGAGGGGAACAGTATATTTTAATTGTGGGAACAAAGGTGCCTGCTGACGGAAATGATTTCAGCCTTCTTCTGGTGCAGGATATTTCAGGCCTTTACAGGGACATGCGGGAGCAGATTTATTTCGGTCTGATGATTTGGGCGGGAGCGTCTTTCGGGGCGGTAATCTTAATTTTTCTGCTAACAACAGGGATACTGCGCCCTTTAAGGGAATTGCAGAAAGCGGCGCAGGACATCAGCGGCGGAGAGCTTGGAAGGCGCGCCGACGTGGACACAAGGGATGAAATTGGCATTATGGCAAAAGCCTTCAACGGCATGGCGGAGCGAATCGAGGACCAGGTGACGGAACTTTCCGTCATGTCCGAGCGGCGCAGGCAGATGCTGGGAAGCCTTACCCATGAACTGAAAACGCCCATGACCTCCATCATCGGGTATTCGGATACTTTACTCCACGTCAAGCTGAAAAAAGAGCAGCAGGAGAGAGCCCTGTGGCACATCAGGGACGAGTGCGGCCGCCTGGAGCGCTTAAGCAGCAAGCTGATGAGCCTTATGGGGCTGTATGACAACGACAGTATATTTATGGAAGAAACTTCCATGGAGGAGCTGTTTGAGCGGGTGGCGCGTCTGGAGGAGCATCATTTAAAACAGAAAAATATCAAACTGGAAGTTTCGTGCTCCATGGAAAATAAGCGGGTGGACAGGGATTTGTTTGAAAGCCTTTTAATCAATCTCATTGACAACGGCGCAAAGGCAAGCAGCGAGGGCGATACGATTTTCCTTACCGGTTTTGAAAATAAGGTCACAGTGGAGGATAAGGGATGCGGAATCCCGGAGGATGAAATTGCCAGAGTGACGGAAGCCTTTTATATGGTGGACAAGGCCAGAAGCCGCAGGGCCGGAGGGTGCGGCCTGGGACTTGCCCTTTGCAGCGAAATCGCACAGCTTCACGGCGCACGTCTTTCGATTGAAAGCAGGCTGGGAGAAGGCACGAAAGTTTCCGTGGTCTGGAAGAAATAGTGGCGGCAGGAAAGGATTTACAAAAAGTTTACAATTTGCTGAATACCTTTTACAGAGAAAAGGCGTATGCTTCAGAAAAACAGCGTAAAGCGAAAAAGAATGGAGGCATATTAGAGATATGAGAAGAAAAAATCTGGTATTATTATGCACATTGGCCAGCGCGGTATCGCTGCTGGCAACAGGCTGCCAAAGCAGTGCGCCGACGGAGGAAGAAATCGTACTCCCGAAAGAGGAAGACGAAAGCGATGCCAAAGAGGACGCGCAAAGCGCAGAAAGCGGGCAAAAGGCCGGGGGAGCCATTGCGGACCAGGTACAGGCGCCGGAGCGTTTTACATGGGAAGGCGGCAGCGAACAGGTGAGCGTAAAGGCGGACGCTCTGGTAGTGATTCCGGCGGGAGAAGGATTCCAGAGCTATAAAGTGACCGGCAGGGTTTTTAATCAGGAGGACTACGACAGGGTAAGCCAGGTGCTGATTAAAGGAGAAAAACTCTGGGACAGGGACATGGAAGCGATGGGAGCCTCCAACGGATGGACCATCGACGAGATTGAGGCGAGAATTGAGCTATACCGGAAGAAAAAGGCAGAGGCTGAAGCAATGGGAGAAAAGCCGCTGGTTCCCGGCTCCGAAACGGGACAAACCTATGACGACCTGATTGAAAATTGGGAGGCTCTGAAAGAAAATGCCTCAAAGGAGGTTGTTACCAGGGAGGTTCCCGCAATAGTGACCTATATCGAAGACGTGCAGGACAGGGCGGAAAACTACCTCACAGGCTGGGCCACAGTGGACGGAAAGAATTACTTTGTAAGTCTTGACAATAATTTCAGAGACGACTGGAGATATGCCAATTTCAACTTATATGACGATGAGAGTAACAGCAATTTTTCCTTTGGCACAAGCGAACAGGATATTCAGTCCGCAGAAATTTCCGTGGAGGAAGTAAGGCGCAAAGCGCTGGAAGATGCGGCGGCTATGGGATTTTCGGATATGGCGATAGCTGGAGAGGAATATCTCACGTCGGTTTCCATAAGCGAGGAAAACGACAGTAACGAAGCGGTAGTGGACGCTGTGGGATATGGATTTCATTTCACAAGAACCCTTGACGGGATTCCCGTGACTTATACCCACGAAGTGGGCGGCACTCTGGAGGGAGCTGACGATGTGCCATGGCCTTACGAGGAGCTAAGCCTGGTTTACACGAAAGACGGGTTTGCCTCCTTTAACTGGCGGAATCCCTATGAAGTGGAAAAGACGTCGGAGGAGTATGTGTTTCTGCTTCCTTTCAGTGAGATTGAAAATGTTTTTCAGGAAATGATAGTAAAGAAATACGAGGATTTTTTTTCACAGGCAGACGTGAAGGTGGATTTTGAAATTAACGAGGTGCGGCTGGGCTATATGCGGGTTATGGAAAAAGGCAACACCAAAGAGGCCCGGATGATTCCGGTGTGGGACTTTTTCGGAAAGGAAACCTTGCGGTATCCGGACATGGACGAACCTTATATAATGGACTGGCCTTATGAGAGCTGGCTGACAATCAACGCCCTGGACGGTACGATTATCGACAGGGGACTGGGATATTAAAGGACGAACACTGTCATGCGCTTGGAAACAGCGCAGCACAAAGTCTACGGGCTTTGGAAAGGAGCTTGTTAATACATATGAAAAAGAAAGCAGTATGCATATCGGCATCCAATATCATCCACAGCGGGGAGGGGAGCTTTTCTTACCGTGTCAGCGAAATGATTTCCGGCGTTCTTGCAAGGGATGGCATTTCCTGCTGGATTGTGGATTTGCGGAAAGAGCATCTAACGCCGTGCAACGGGTGCGGCGGTTGTTACCACAAAAAACGCTGTCAGAGTGACGATGCTTTTAACCGGCTTTATGAAAAGATGAAGGAGGCGGACTATCTCTTTTTCGTATCGCCCCATTATGCGCCCATACCGGCAAAACTCTGTATGCTGCTTGAAAAGATGGAACAGATAACCTTTCTGCACTGGTGGAGAGACGAAACCTACCAGTCGGAGCTTTTCGGGAAGCTGGCCGGAATTATCTCCCACGGAGGCGGAGGGGAAAACGCCCTGGAAGGATATAAGGCGATGGTGAATGACACCATCGCCAACGCCCTTGCCACGATTCAGGTGAAGGTGGTTCCCTTTAATTCAAAGTGGAACACCGGAATCGCCCTGCCGGTCAGGAAGGTGACGCAAAAGGACGGTATTTTTCCGGTACAGGAATACGACTGGAAGAAGATTGAGGAAACGATTGCGGCATACGCGGAGGTAATGGTGCTCTCATCCAAATCCTCTTATGTAATCATCTGAGCCTGATAAGTCCCCTGGCAAGGGGGATTTTGGATATCATATAGCTGATAAGCAGGGAGGACATTGTAAGCCCTGGCCAGAAGATGAGTACGGCGGCGGTTCCGCCCGGGGTAAAAAGCGCGTTCAGCGCGAAAAGTAAAATGGGATGGATGATAAAAATTCCCATGGTAAGGCTGCTGAAACGGCTGATGGGTATTTTGCAGGAATCCTTTATCGGAAGCCGCAGCAGGAAAGTGAACAGCAGCAGGTACCAGATAATGGAGAAAAGATTATCATAAAAATACTCGGCCAGCCTGCTGTGTAAGAGATAGAGTCCTACTTTCTTTTCGACCGTATTGTTGTACAGGGTAAAGAGAAACAGAAGGATTCCGTGGACGCGGAGAGGAACCCGCTGTATTTTCCCACTTTCAAAGGCGGCCAGACCCCCCAGAAGAAAATAAAACAGCCAGGTCCACAGGCGGAGGGGCTGGGGCACGAACATACTTAAGGGATATCCTTTTATCATGGAAAGGGTGCTCATACAAAGGCACACACACATAAGGGCAAGACACATGGCACGGTGAAAACGCCTTTTTTCATAAATCAGCAGGTGAAGAACAGGAAGAATCAGGTAAATAAGAATCAGGGCGCCAAAGAACCAGAAATGCCACAGATATCCTTTCTGCAGAAGGCTGTCAAAAGCCATCCGGAAAGGATTTATCAGTTTCTGTCTGAAAATAAGGACGGGAACGACAATCAGAAAATTCCAGGACAATACAACCTTAAGGATATGGGCAATCTTATAAAGAACATACCGATAGCCGGCCTGTTCCCTTAAAAGAAGCAGATAACCGTTGACCATGAAGAAAAGCGGAACGCCGCAGTCGAACAGATAGTAGAGCGTATAATTGTTCATGTTCACCGCGTGAAGTCCCACTACGCTGATACAGGCCACAGATTTAATCAAATCAAGATTGGTATTTCTTTCGCCGTTCATAATGTCCCTCTTTGATTAATTTTATCTTAAATAATTCTTAATTTTTCTTAATAATTGTATTTTACTATAACATACTGTTTTTCGGCAACCATTTCCCATAATTTTTTCAGTACAATATAAATAAAAAATCCTGAGATTTCATTTAGTATTTGCCGCTGAAAACGTAGTATATAGATGACATCAAAGGAGGTGGTGTAATGATAACAGATGAAAAAATCATTGAAATGTTTTTTGAACGTTCGGAACAGGCAATACGGGAGCTAGACGATAAATACGGGAAAGTCTGTTATGCCCTTTCGCATAATATCGTAGGCGACAGGCAGGATGCAGAGGAATGTGTGAATGACGCGTATTTAGTCGCATGGAAAGCAATTCCCCCGGTGAAGCCTGACCCGCTGCGGGCTTATATCTGCAAAATTGTCCGGAACATTTCCCTGAAAATCTACTATAGAAAAAAAGCCGCCAAGCGAAACAGCCATTATACCGTTGCCATGGAAGAACTTGAAGCGTGTATAGCAGACCCGGACACAGTGGAAGACGAGATTGAAGCCAGAGAGTTAGCGCGTATTATCGAAAGTTTTTTGGATACGCTGACGCAAAAAGAGCGCGTTATTTTTATGCTCCGCTATGCGTATTTGGAGGCTTATTCGGACATTGCAAAGCGCGTAGGAATAACTGAAAAAAATGTATCTGCCCGGCTTGTTTTTATCCGGCGGAAGCTGAAAGCATATTTGACAGAAAGAGAGATATTCGTATGAATACAAAAAAGTTTTCAGAAGCTATGAACGAAGTGGGAGACAAGTATTACGAAGAAGCCATCACCTATAAAAAGAATACGAAGAAGCCCAAAGCGGCTAAATGGGGAGTAATCGCAGCGTCAATTACGGCAGCCGTTTTCTGTTTCTTTACCACAACGGTTTTTGCATTCGGTTTGTTTTCCTCTCTGTCCGGGGACGACCTCTCCCTGTGGGCTGATTACGAGGGGGACGGTGTGGTTTCAGTGCAGGTGGAAAACAGGTCGGACAAAGACCTTAATTTTCAACCTGACCTCAAACTAATGCGCTGGCGTACCGGTGAAGAGGTTGAACCGCTTTCAGGGAAGGTGTCTTTCAGCAACACGCAGATACCTGCTCATTCGAGCGGCACGATGGTGATTGACCTTTCGGACGCTTATGATATGGCGCTGCTTGAAAAGCCGCTTTCGGATGACGACTGGTATTATTTCGTTTTGACAAACAACAATTTCATGTTCGGGCAGGATTGGATGTGCACCGTTGAGTTTTCACAGCCCGTCCCAACAGGAAAAAAAGACCCGCAGCCGGTTGCTCCCGCTGAGGCGGACCCGGAAACCATAACAAAAATCATGGAAGAATTAAGGCCCTACTTTGAAAACTATACCTTAGATGTCAGGGAGAGAAACCAGCTCGCTGACGATTATCAGAAGCTGTGCCAGCGGTTGCTTGGACAGCTTAACGTAAAGGTCGTTTCCTCTGTATCGCCTATGGAATTAACTTTGATTGACCGGGATGAAGACGTCCTTTTTGACGTGACTGTGCCTGAGGATATGCAGCTACAGCTAACCGGCCTGCACCGCCGCTCAACAGACGGATATGACAAATTATTCGGCGCATCAGTCGAAGAAAGCGCCATGGTTTTAAGCGCCTATATTCCGCATCGCAAAGGGGAAACTGACGGCGGCGCTGACATTCCGCTGATTTACATTTTCATGTATGATGTAAACGATATTGAAAGTTCGCAGGACTATGCTTTAATCCGCGGTCAACTGATGACCTTTGAGCAGATGGAGCAGTACAGGGTCTATGAGGACGGGCAGTATGTCTGCTATGATGCCACAGATTTGTTCTATACGGATTTACGCCGGTATGTAGAGAGTATGGTGAGCCAGAGAAGCGACGTCTATTTTGATGAACAAATCTGGGAGCGGGTTCAAAATATTTATAACTATTACCGGGAGAACATGGGAACGCTTCTTGGCTACAGGGCCGACATAGAACCGGCCTCAGGGGAGGGGCTCGGCCCGTAGACGAATCCTGATACAGGTTCCCTTACCGGGGGCGCTTTCTATATGCAGCCCGTATCCCTGTCCGAAGAACTGCTGTAAACGCTGGTGCGTGTTAAGGAGGGCGAGGCCGTTATCCGGGGTAAGATGAAAAAGCCTGTCGGAATCGGACTGGCAGATTTTTTCTTCCAGTATTTTCAGTTGTTCCTCCGGTATACCGACGCCATTATCTTCAATGCAGAGAAAGACGTCGCCGCCGGAGGGCGTTTGGCTGTAAATTTTTAAGGTTCCTTCCCCGTATTTGGGTTCCAGCCCGTGATATACGGCGTTTTCCACAAGAGGCTGGAGGACGAAGCGGGGAAGGCGTATGGACAGTGATTCCTCGGCGATATGGATGGAAAAGCAAAATCTGTTCTCAAAACGGATGGAAATAATATCCAGATAACATTCAATGATATGAATTTCATCCCGAAGGCAGACTACGTCCGGCCCCTTTATACAATATCGCATCATCTGGGAGAGGGATTCAACGATTCTGACGATTTCGCTGCTGTCGGAAAGATATCCATATCCCTTTATACAGTCAAGCGTGTTATAGAGAAAATGCGGATTAATCTGGCTCTGAAGAGCGGATAATTCCGCTTTCTTTTTTGCAAGGTCCAGCTCATACATGTTGGACTGATTCTGAAAAATGGTTCTTGTCATGGCGGATATTTTGTCCAGCATCAGATTGATTCGCTGGGCCAATATACCGATTTCATTGTTATTTTTAATCTCCAGCCTTTTATGCAGGGCGGTGTAGGCGTCGCCCTGTACGAAATCCGTAATCTGCATGACAGGACGGATGATAGACCTGAAAATATAGATTCCCCACAGAACAAGTATAACCAGAAGAAGAAAAAGAATCATGGTTCCGAACTTCAGAAAAGGGTCGAGGTCGGAATCAATTTCGTTTATGGGAATAATGCCGACCACTTTCCAGCCTGTGTTTGGGACTTCCTGAAAAAGGACCATGTGCTCTTCGCCGTTAATCTTCTGAATGGTGTTGCTTGCCACATTTTCCGTCTGAATGGTCTGTGTGAAAATCTGAGAGCCGGCTTCCTCGTCCGTCATATTGCTGACAATAATGTCCTGCTCCTGATTCATAATGATAAAAATGGAGTTGGGGGAGGTTTCTACCTGATTGAGACATTTTTCCAGACGCGTGAGGGTGCTGACAACCACGCAAATCCCGATTTGGTTATTGGGTTTAGCCGGGGCGCGGGTGTCGAGAATAGGCTGATAGTAGGCGTAGTAATCCAGATTATCATACATATTGTGGATAGCCCCCGTAAAGCCGGAGCCGTCGTTTGCCAGATGGTACACTCCGTATTCTTCTTCCAGACAGTTTAAGACGGAGAGGATGGGTTTCGGAACAAGATGCTTTTTCCCGCTGTTATCCATAAGCGCAATCAGGATTCCCTGGGAATCCTGGGTCATGGTGAAAAAAGAACGGAAGATATCGTTGGCGCTTTCCAGACTTTCCAGGGGATGGTCGGAGGTAAGATAGTTCTGTGTGTTCATATCGTTGGAGGCCATTCTTGCATAGCGAATCATATCCTCAGAAGAGGTCTGAATATTTTCTACAACCTGAAAGAGAAGATTCTGCACATAAACAGCTTCTTTTTTCTGAATCAGATGAAAGACAAATGAATAATAAACCCAGGTAATGACAAGATAAACCAGAGTAAAAGAAAAAATCAAAAAGATAAGCTGTCCTTTAATTGACGTCAGTTTTCTCAGGTTCATGGATATCGCCTTTCTGCTGCCGGTATTCGGAAGGTGTCGTCCCGAAATAATCTTTAAATACCTTTATAAAGTGGTGGTAATTGCGGTATCCCACCCGGAAGCTGATATCCGTGGTGGAATCTGCGGTTTCCAAAAGCTGTCCCGCGGCCGCATTCATCCGCAGACGGGTTATGTATTTTGAAAAATTGTATCCCGTTTCGGATTTAAAAAGCTCGCTGCAATAGGAGTAATTGAAATTATACTTTCGGGCAAGAGACTGTAAGGAAAGCTCCTGGTCGTAATGGAGACGCACCTCCTCCAAAAGCAGACGGAAAGCATCGTTTTCATCATGCAGGCTGGTACGGATAAGGGGCTGCTCTTTCGTTGTAAGGAGTAAGTCCGTGGCAAGATGCGCCACAAGCCTGCCGGGCTGTCCGGCGGAGAGGTCCGCAGTGCCGTAGGCAATGCGGCTTCCCGTAAGCGAGAGAACGGCATTTAACAAAGGCTCGGCATTTTTGTCCGGTACGGAGGCGAGAAGAAGAACGCTTGTTTCGGATAATAAAAAGAAATACGAGTGGAGAAAAAGGGAAGGCGTTGTTTCTCTCTCTTTAAAAAGCGAAAGGATTTCACGGACAGAGGGAAGGGATATATAAAGCACTGCAAGTTCCTGCAAAGTGGAGGGAAAGCCAAGACGAACCATGTCGGGAAGGATATCTTTACGGGAAAGTATCTTTGCAAGACGGGCGGAATCCTGGGCCGTTCGTTTGCGCAAGAGGAGCGCAAGGAGCCGGCGGGAAAGCTCGTCCGCTTCCTTGCGCTGGAGAGGCTTCAGACAATAGTCGAATGCGCCAAGCCGGATAGCCTGTTTCATATAGTCGAAATCGGAATAACCGCTTACCACAATAAATTCCGTGTCGATGTTCCGGCGGCGGCATTCCGAAATAATGTCGATACCGGTTAAGCCGGGCATGCGGATATCGATAAGCGCAGCGTCAAATGCGGATTCCTCCAAAAGACGCAGCGCCTCAAAAGAGTCAAAGACTCTTGCGGCAACCGTCATCCCGTATTCGGAAAAGGGGAAGGTCTTTTCTGTGGAAAGAAGCACCATTTTTTCATCATCAGCCAGTAAAACGCGAAACATAAAAACTCCCTTGCACCATCATAACAGCGTCTGCAGAATATCCGAAAAAATGAGACATCCGTATCCGAAACCGCTGTATTGTAATCTTTTGTGGTAGATGTTAGCATAATATCATTCAAAAATCAAGTTTGCTGTAATCCATGGAAAACAGATTGTAACCCGTTTATTTGACCTACGAGGAGGAAAGAATATGCTTAAAAAGACAGTCAGCCTGATACTGATATTAGGACTTATGACGGCGATGCTTGCCGGATGCGGCGGGAAGAATAATACACCCCAGGATACCAAAAGCGACGCCCCCAAAAAGGAAGAAGCCGGTACCGGAGAACAGACAAAGACAGAGGGCGAGGAAGATAATCCCTATGCGGAACACCTGACCTTTGAAATTTTTACCATCGACGGGTCGGAGGATATGATGAATTATCCGCTGGTAAAGGAAGCCTGTGAAAAATTCAACTTTGACTTCAGCATTCAGCTTGTGGCCTGGGACAACTGGGACGACGTGACCCGGACGCTGGCGGCTACCGACAGCTTTCCGGAGGTAATTGCCTGGTACAACCTTTCTTATTCGGAGTATGTGGAATGGGCCAGAGAAGGGGTGTTTAAAGCGTTTCCCTCTGATATGTCCGCCTATCCGAACCTGAAAGAACTGACGGAAAAGTACAGCATTTTTGATAAAGTGCTTGTAGACGGAGCGCTTTATGCTTTTCCCAAAATAAAGAACAACAATCCCTTTAATGAATATGAATCCTATATGTTTGCCTACAGGCGGGACTGGGCCGGGCAGATGGGACTTAATTACGCCCCCGTGCAGGATTTGACATGGGATGAATTTATAGAATATCTGGAATTGGTCAAGGAAAAAGACCCGGGACAGTTGGGGGATAAGCTGATTCCCTTTGACCTGGAGCATGGAGGAAACAGTTGGTGCGGACTGGCTAAAAAGTGGAATCCCGAAATATCCGGGTATAAGCTGGAAGACGGCAAATATGTATGGGGAGCGCCGGATGCGTCATCGATGGACGCGATTCTGGAAATCAAGGATATGTATGATAAGGGCCTGTTGGCGGCAGACAGCTACACGGACGCCAACAATGCGGGCAGAGAGCGTTTCCTGGCCGGAAGAAGCGCTGTATATTACGGAAATCTGGGGCCTTCCGTGCTTCAGGATACGGCAAAGCAGTTGTGCGCCAACATTGAAGGATTTACGGAAGAAGACCTGGGGCTGTTTACAGTCAGAATGGATGACGGGAAATATCATGTAAGCCAGATGGACGAATGGTGGGGCGCTTTTGCTTTCAGCCATAATTGCCGCGATGAGGTGATGGACAGATGGCTCGCCGTGGGCAACTGGCTTCTTGAACAAGAACAGATTGAAAAATATGCCTATGGCGTTCCGAACGAGGATTGGACAAAGGGCGAAGACGGCACGATTACGCTGAATTATATGGCGGAGGATGCTGCGTCCGGCGGAAGCAAGGATTACATTACCAACCAGAAACCGTTCCAGAAGCTTTTCATTCTGGAAGGAATGGACCTTTTCCTGGAAGGTAATCCGTCCACAAGCCAGTATATCATAGAAGAGCTTTTTAAGAAAAATATGGAAAGCTGGGCCTCCGCTCCCTTTTATACCCCTAATAATTACGATGTGAACTACTTTTCTTCCACGGAAAAAGACGCGTTTGCATCCATACTGGGAGGGACAAAGGATAATTTTATCCAGGCGGTAATTTCGGACGACCCGCAGGGCATGTGGGATAAATTCATTCAGGAGAACGAGGCGCAGGCGGCAAAAGCCTGTGAGGAAATCAATGCAGAATTTGCAAACTGAAAAAAGCGGGCCTCTGGCAATTGCGATGTGGGATTTTTCCTGGATTGAGAGGCGATGGCCGGGGGCCGGATTTGAAGAGCCGGGGAAGGCTCTTAGCGAACTGGAAGAGAGAGGGTACGATGCGGTCAGAATAGACGCGTTTCCGCATTTGTTTGCGGCCGGAGCGGAAAAAGAGTGGGTGCTTTTACCTGTCTGGTCCGCCCATGACTGGGGAAGCCCATATAAGAACAGGATACGTCTGCTTCCGGCGTTTTCAGAGTTTCTTCTGGAATGCCGGAAACGGAAAATCAAGGTGGCGCTTTCTAGCTGGTACAGGGAAGACGAGGAGCAGGTACGGATGCGGATAACCTCCCCGGAAAAGATGGCGGAAAACTGGTGCGCGGTACTGCGGTGGCTTGACAGAGAAGGGCTGCTGGATACGGTTTTATATGTGGATTTGTGCAACGAATGGCCGGGGGACTTCTGGGCCCCTTATTTCAAAAACGAACCGCTCTGGATGACCTGGTCGGCATGGCATACAGAGCGTTCTATGGAATATATGCGATGTGCAATTGAAATTCTGCGCCGGGAATTTCCCGCTGTACCGTTTTGCTTTTCTTTTGACGGCGGGGATGTTTCCCATTACCATGACAGGGACCTTTCGTTTTTTGACCTGGCAGAACACCATATCTGGATGGCAAGACTAAACGATGGAGAATATGAGGAAGAAGTGGGAAAGGCGCAGAATCCGCGCTTTTCGGAAAGCTATTACCATCTGATGTCTGACAGAGCCTTCGATGTATACCAAAAACGCCGGGATTACTGGAAATCCCTTCTTGTCCGGGGAATCCGTCAACTGGCGGAGGCGGGCAGGGCTGCGGGGCTTCCGCTTGCGACCACGGAATGCTGGGGGATTGTGGATTATAAGGATTATCCGTTACTTTACTGGGAATGGCTAAAGGAGCTCAATGTGCTTGGCGTTGAGACGGCGGCAGCGTGCGGACAGTGGGCGGTGATGGCAACCAGCAATTTTGCGTCGCCTCAGTTTGCGGGGATGTGGCGGGACGCGGCATGGCACAGAAGGCTGACCGACAAAATTCACAAAGCCGCCCTGCCCGAATCGTTGGAAAAAAGCCCGCTTGTTCATACAATGCGGCGAAGATGAGGAAAAAGCAGATGGCAAAGCAGCGGTATCATCTTTCCAACTGTAGTTGGAGACTGAAAGGCACGGCGCCTTATGTTCCCCTGCGGGGAAAAAGTATGGAAACCGGGGAGAATCTTCAGGGGATTACCGGCTGGATACCCGCAGAGGTTCCCGGCGGAGTGGCGCTGGCATTATATCGGGCCGGATACATAGAACACCCTTATTACGGAATGAACAGCCTCAAATGCGAATGGATAGAAAATAAATGGTGGCTCTACGAGACGTCCTTTTTGGCTCCAAAGATGACAGGGACAAAAATCAGGCTGGATTTTTCCGGCGTGGACTATGCGTGTATGGTCTATTGGAATAACCGCTTCCTGGGCAGCCATGAGGGGATGTTTGAACCCTTTTCTCTGGATTTGACACAGATTTATAAAGAAGAGGAACCGGTTACGCTTCAAATTCTTATAAAACACGCGCCTGATGAGGCGGGGCAGATTGGGAAAACAAGCGAGACTTTTACCCAGAAGAGCCGCTTTGGCTATAAGTGGGATTTTGGAACCCGTCTGGTGAATCTTGGTATCTGGCGGGACGTATCTCTGACCAGTGTTGACAGGGCGGAAACGGAGGATTTGTTCATCCGGGGAGAGTGGGATGAAGAGGGAGACAGCCGCTTCCTGATTACAGCCAGAGTATCGGAGCCGGGTATTTTTACGGTTAAAGCGTCTTTTTCCACGGAAAACGGAGAAGAAATACAGACAGAGCAGGAAATCCGAAACGGAAAGGTGGAAATGTCCCTGCCGGTTGAAAATCCCCTGTTGTGGTACCCAAACGGGTTGGGGGAACCCGTCCTCTATGATGTGACGGTATCTCTTTATCAGGAGGGGGAACTGCTGGAGCAGATAAGGAAAAAGTGCGGAATAAGAAAAATCGTATGCCTTAAAAACGAAAACGCTCCGGCCGGCGCGCGGCCCTATCTGTTGTCTGTAAACGGAATCAGGATGTATGTAAAAGGGGTAAACCTTACGCCCATGGACCATATTTACGGCGATATTCCAAAAGAGCAGACGGAGGATGTGCTGCGGCGGGCCGTGGAGATGAACTGTAATCTGGTGCGGGTCTGGGGCGGCGGGCTTATTGAGACGGAGTATTTTTATGAGTGCTGTGACCGTCTGGGTCTTCTGGTCTGGCAGGAGTTTATTCAGTCCAGTTCGGGGATTGACAATATTCCCTCCAAAAATCCCGTATTTTTAGACCTGTTGAAAAAGAGCGCCGTCTCTGCTGTCATGGAGAAAAGAAATCATACGAGTCTGGCAATCTGGAGCGGCGGGAATGAGCTGATGGATGAAAACCGCGTTCCGGTTACCGAGAAGGATTCTAATATTGCAATGCTTTGTGAAATTGTGGCCGAAGGGGATAGCGGGCGGATATTCCTGCCAACCTCGGCTTCAGGTCCCGGAGAGTTCATCAGCCGGATGAGGGATATGAGCCACGATGTACACGGGTGGTGGAAGTATCAGGGAAATCCGGGGCACTATGAATTTTATTCCGCCTCGGACAGTCTCTTCCACAGCGAATTTGGATGCGACGGCATGTCGTCCATGGCCAGTTTGAAGCGTTTTCTGCCAAAGGAGGAACGTATCCGTCCGGTACCTGTGAGTGAGAATGACGTTTGGAGATTCCATGGGGAGTGGTGGTGCACCTTTGAGCGGGAAGAGGAAATGTTCGGGCCATGCAGCGACCTGGATACATACATTGCGCTAAGCCAGTGGATGCAGGCGGAAGGGCTTCGCTATATTCTGGAAGCGAATCAAAGGCGTAAATTCAGAAACAGCGGAAGCATTATCTGGCAGTTGAACGAGCCGTGGCCCAATGTATCCTGCACAAGTCTTCTGGAATATTACGGCAGCCCCAAAATGGCATATTACTGGGCGAAAAATGCATTCAGCCATTTTTATCCTTCCTTTGATTACGCTAAGCTGCACTTTCCGGCAGGCGAACCTTTCAGGGGCGGCCTATGGCTTTTTACGGATTCTGCGGTTATGGAAGGATGGGCCAAATTAAGGGCGGAAATATTGGACGAGAGCGGGAATGCCATGTTCGACGAAATATATACCGGCGCAGTGAAATCCAATTATTCCAATTATCTGGGAGAGCTGGAGTGGAAGGCGCCGGAGGGATTTTTCGGGATTTTTATTCT
>OFFW01000994.1_pt1 | contig 18107 bp, 20 predicted proteins | sample 1521501 | NCBI WGS metagenome assembly OFFW01 (sample SAMEA3504107, study PRJEB24116) | mouse gut metagenome | biome: mouse gut; feature: mouse-associated habitat; material: faeces | place: Denmark | collected 2011
TATGGCTCCTGCAAGAGCCGGAAACAGAAATTTGTTATGTCGTTTACTATAATTCCTCGCAGGAGATTTCTCTCCTGGCAAGGAACTGTCGGACCGCCTGATCCCACAGGGTGTCGGGGGTCTTATCCATGAGAAAGGTGTTGTAGGACGTACCCGTGACCAGTGTAAGGCCGGTTCCGTCGTAGCGGATATTCAGCACAAAGGCCTTGACCTGCTGGGGTGTTATGCCGGTATCCCCCTTTTTGAGGACAGAAGCCACGTATTCCGGGATCAGATGCAGTACAAACTGAAAGGCAGCAGGTGTGCGGCGTCCTTTGATCAGATCGAAACAGACAGGCCGTATGGTCTTCCATTTCGTGAAATCATAAGGGCGCATTTCTTTGTCTTCCCATTCTTCGCTCGTGTAGAAATCTCTGTTCTGATGTCCGTCTATATGAAAAGTGTTATAGGTGCTGATCGTAGCCTCTTCCAACAGGAAACTGTCAAAATCTTCCCCGCCCAGCAGCTTTCCCATAAATTGTTTTACATTCGTTATTTTAAGTGCGATCATAATTTACCTCGCTGTCGTGTTATCAGTTGTTTGCAGAGTTGTATGACTTCATGTCTTTTTCATCTTAGTATAGCACAGTTATACAAAAGAGGAAAACATTTCCGCAGGCAGCAGTATAACATATGGAAAATCAACTTGACTTTTCATATTATGAGTGGTATATTTATAACATAAAGAGCGAAATACACCACATACAAGGAGGTTTTTATGAAGCACAGGATTAATTATTTAGGATTTTTATCTCTATTGGCATTGATAGCGGTTTTGGGATGGCGGACAGGAAATAAAGGTTTATATGGCTTTTTTGGCTTTGCCTATTATTTCCGTTATTACTGGGTAATCCCCGATGAATTTTTCCGGCTTAATGTGCAGAAAGCCGCTACATTTGCATTCATGTCGGAAATGATTATGCTGGTTCCTTTTATGTTTGTCTGTACCTCTGTTTATGGCACTGCCAAAGCGGTTCCTGTCTCTTTTGCCCTGAGTTTTGCGGTGACTGTTTTAGCGTTTACGACGGCGCTTGTCTATTTGGAGTGGAGAGAACGAAAGGGAGCAGAGAATGATTAAGAACCGAATCAAAGAATACAGGGCAAAATATGACATGAAACAGGAAGATTTGGCCAAACTGGTAGGCGTCCGCAGAGAAACGATCGGAAATCTTGAAAAAGGCAAATACAATCCTTCGCTGGTTTTGGCATGGAACATTGCAAAGGTATTTCATGTTTCGATCGAAGAGGTTTTTACTGTTGAGGAGCAGTATAAACGTGCATAAAAAGCAGTAAATCTATTTACAATATATAAGGTTTCATGTTATCATAAGTAGTAATGAAAACTACGTAGAATAGTTGCGGAGGCCTTATGAATTATAAAATTGTTGTAGACAGCTGTTGTGAATTACCCGGGAAGTATAAGAATGACGAGCGGTTTCAGAGTATTCCCCTTGGGCTGGAGGTAGGAGATTACGCGATCCAGGACGATGAGAACTTTGACCAGAAGGTTTTTCTGGAGAAGGTGGCAGCCTGTCCGCTGTGTCCGAAATCTTCCTGCCCCTCGCCCGAAAAGTTTATGGAAGCGTACCACTGTGAGGCGGAGGAAATCTTTGTGGTGACGCTGTCCTCGCATCTGAGCGGAAGTTATAACAGCGCAGAGCTTGGCAGGAATCTCTACCACGAGAAATACGGTGGGAAGAAGATCCATGTAGTGGATTCAGAATCTGCCAGCTGCGGAGAGACCCAGCTGGCCATGCGAATCATGCGGTACAAGGAGGCCGGGCTGTCTTTTGAGGAAACGGTGGAGAAGATAGAAGTGTTTAAGCGGAAGATGCGCACTTATTTCGTGTTGGATAATCTGGAGACGCTCCGCAAGAACGGAAGGCTCAGCGGCGTCAAGGCACTGGTGGCCTCCACGCTTAATATCAAACCGGTCATGATCGGGAATCTGGGCGTGATCGAGCAGAAAGGACAGGCGATCGGCATCAACAAGGCCCTTGCCAGGCTGGCGGATAATATCATAGCAGATGTGGCACATCCGGAGAAAAGGACGCTTATGATCAGCCACTGCAACTGTCCGGAGCGGGCGGCCTATATGCGCACGCTCATGGAGAAAAGAGCATCCTATAAGAAGGTGGTAATCCTGGATACAGCGGGTGTCAGCAGTATGTATGCCAATGACGGCGGGATCATCGTTACGCTGTAAACAGATGCCCGTCGCCTTATTTACGTGCCTTACATTACCAGTATTTCGATTGGAGATGTGACAAGGAGCAGTACGAGCAGTATCTGTACGATCAGAATAGCCGGCATACCGTACAGGAAATACCAGTGCCTTGTTTTGTGGCGGAAAAGATGCATCCCTGCGATGGAACCGAGGGAGCCGCCGATCAGGGCCAGCACGAACAGGGTAGACTCGGGAATGCGCCAGGTTCTTTTGCGCGCCTTGTGCTTGTCTACGCCCATGAAGATGAAACTTGTGCAGTTGACAGTGACCAGATATATGATGATAAGTGTGATCGCGTTCATAAATTTATCCTTTTTCTTCAGAGTTGGGAAATGTCAGGTGTTAGTATCATAACATAAAAAGGTAGAAAAAGAAAGATGACGGCAAGAACAGAATTTGAACCTGTGTACAAAGATATATTTCCTTTCTGGAGCAGACTTTCAGAGGCGGACAGAGATTATCTGTGTGAGAACTCTTATGCCGTGACCTATCCCAGAGGCAGGAATATCCATGACGGCAATGACTGCTCCGGGGTGATCCTCGTGCAAAATGGCAGCCTCAGACTTTATATGATGTCGGATGAGGGCAGGGAAATAACGCTGTATCGTCTGCACAGGGGAGACATTTGTATGCTGTCTGCCTCCTGTGTGTTGGAGTCCATTACTTTTGACGTGTTCGTGGACGCCGAGGAGGACAGTGACTGCTATGTGATCGGCGGGCCTGCTTTTGCGGCATTGTCGGAGCGGGTTCCGGATATCAGGATTTTTGCGCTGGAGACTGCCGTCGGCCGTTTTTCGGATGTGATGTGGGTCATGCAGCAGATTCTTTTTATGAGTATGGACAAAAGGCTCGCCATTTTTCTTCTCGACGAATCGGCCAGAACCGGTGTCGATACAATAACGCTTACCCATGGACAGATTGCCCGCTATATCGGTTCTGCCCGTGAGGTCGTGTCAAGAATGCTCAAATACTTTGCAGGCGAAGGGATCGTGGAGGTTTCCCGCGGGGATATCAGAATTCTCGACCGCAGACGGCTTCGGGAACTGACGATCTGAGAATAGTCTGAATGCATATTGTTACGGACGTCCATAGTCTTGCGGACGTCTTTTTCTGCCCTTTTTCCCTGACAGAGCAGCATACAAAGTTCACATGGCATCTTCATATTAAATTCGTAAATGCAGGATAGCTGTTGAAAAATCAGTATAATTGTTGAAATGAAGCATCCCGTCTCCCACAGATGCCGTCTATTCTGCTACAAAAACATATATTATGGGCATGACTTTATATGCCTTAAGAAAATATCGGAATATCAGTTTGTATAATAGAAGGGAATATTATGAAGATAAATAAGAGCGTAAAAGAGTCTTTTACAGTGATCGGGAAGGAAGGTTCCACATCGGATGGGGAAGCTTTTATTTCTAAATTATGGGAGAATGCCAATGCGCATTTTGGGGAAGTAGAGCATTTGGCAAAAAAGGACGAAAATGGAAATCTATGCGGAATATGGGGCGCAATGTCAGATTTTTCCCGTTCCTTCATGCCATGGGAGGGGTTTTCCAAGGGGCTTTATCTTGCGGGAGTGGAGTGCAATGATGAGGCAGAGGCGCCGGATGGATGGACAAAATGGAGGATTCCCGGTTACGAGTACATCTATGTGGAATGTGAAGGGAAGGATGTTTTCCAGAAAGTACTGGAGTACCTGAAAGACAACGGTATTCCGCTGGTGGGTGCGGTGCAGGATTTTACCAGTCCGCAGACGGGGAAGAATTATATGTATTTTCCTATTAAAAAGCTATAGTAAACGACATTAGTTTTAGAAGTAATTTCTATGGCAAGAATTCCACTTTTTTGGTGTAAATTAACGGAAACTTGGTATATTAGATCAAAAAAGGGAGTGATTACATGAAAGATACGGTCTATGGATATATTCGTGTATCCACAAGGGAACAGAATGAGGCGCGGCAGAAGATTGCCCTGCGCAGCTTTCCGGTGCCGGAAGAAAATATCTATATGGACAAGATGAGCGGAAAAGATTTCGAGCGCGACGCCTATCAGGAACTGGTGAGGAAACTCGAAAGGGGCGATCTGCTGGTGATCCAGTCGATCGATCGGCTGGGGCGCAATTACGAGGAGATTCTCGACCAGTGGCGCATCCTTACGAGAATCAGACAGGTGGATATCGTGGTGCTGGACATGCCGCTGCTGGATACGAGGAAAAAGGGGGATGATCTGACCGGCACTTTTGTGGCGGATCTGGTGTTGCAGATCCTCTCCTATGTGGCCCAGAGCGAACGGGAAAATATCCGTAAGCGACAGGCGGAGGGGATCGCGGCAGCCAAAGCGCGGGGCGTACACTTCGGCAATCCGGGCAAGCCTGTGCCGGAGGCTTTTGCGGAGACGGTGGAGAAATGGAGGCGCAAGGAGATCAGACTGCCGGAAGCGTTGGAACATCTGGGGATTGGCCGCAGTTATTTTTATCGACATGTGAAACTGCTTGGTTTGTAAAGATTCTGCAGGATACATTGCTGCAGGTGCCTACATAAAAAAGAGATTGTGGAGACGGTGGAATTTGTGTTGCGGCAGGGGCAGGCCTGTGTTATGATCGCAGTAAAACAACAGGTTTTCAGAGGCTGTAGATGAATGTAGATATGAAAGAGGAGGTCGATTGGCTGATGAAAAGGGCCGGGAGACATTCAACTGTCGGAATGTTACTGTGTATGGTGGGAGTGTGCGTGCTGCTTGGCGCTTTTGCAATGTTCCTGCTGCGCCCCGGGAGCAGAGAGGATGTACAGCCGGCGAAGATTCTGTTCGCCGGCACGGAGGATGACGCGGACTGTGCGATTTTGCTGAGCCAGGATACATGCGTTATGATCGACACGGGAGAAGAGCAGGATGCAGAGCATATCCTTACCCTGCTGGAGCAGGAGCAGGTGGAGAAGATTGACTGCCTGATCCTCACCCATCCGGACAAGGATCATATCGGAGGCGCGCCTGCACTTATGGAGGCGCTTTCCGTCGACCGGATCGTAGTGCCGGATTACGGACAGGAGAAGGAAAGCTACGAGACGCTTATAGAGACGGCGGAAGCGCTGGGGAGCAGCATCACGGTAATGGCGCCCGCGCACAGCAGGGATCTGCGTTTCGGGGATCTTTCGCTTTGCATCTGGCCGCCGGAAGAAGCGTATTACGAGAAGGACAACGACTATTCCCTGGCGGTGCTTGTCAGGCACGGCGGGGTGAAGATGTTTTTCGCCGGGGATGCCCAGAAGAGAAGGATGAAGGAGCTGCTGACCTATTCTCTGCCGCAGGTGGATCTGTACAAAGTAAGCTATCATGGGCGCGACCTCACCACCGGCGCCAGGCTGATCGGCAGCATCCGGCCGCGGTACGCCGTGGTGACGGCGGATGCACCGGGGCCGGAGATTGAACAGGCGCTTCGCCTGGCGGGCGCGCAGGTCTATTGCACGAGGGGACAGGACGCGGTGTTTGTCAGCGACGGGGAGCTCTTTTCCTGTGTGCCCTGACAGCCCTGTTTCCGGGCGGTATTCCAATACCGATCGAGGCACGGTTTTTTACTGTTTCGTGATAAATTTGATATATCGCGTGCTTATCACATATACCATACCAAAATAGCATAAATACAGAACAAAGAAGCAGACCATAAAACTGCCCATAGCTTTAAGCAGATGATCGTGTATGGGTAATATGGAGTTCAGCTTATGATTGACAAACGGTGCGGCTGTCCAGAGCATCATAAAAGACATCAGTACCGGCATGAACAGCTTTAGAAGCACCTGCATACAAATCAGTTTTTTCAGATCGGAACAACTTTTGCCCATATGAAATAACAGCCGTATATTTCGATCCTCTCTCTTTAAATCAATGATTTGCGATAAAGAGAGGATAGAGAAATAAATGATCATAAAAATAATGCAGATACTGATCTGTAAAAATCCCATCCACTGCTGTTCCTTTTGTTCAAAAATGGAAACAGCCGGATTAAGCAGAAGCGTCCCAAAGACAAAAGCGGCTGCTGAAAAAATAAAGCAGATGCAGAAAATGGTATTTACATTGGCGCCGGTTTTTGAACCGCCTGTCATTTCAGCCATCTGATACAACCGGTTGCCCTGATATAAAGTGTCTGCCTGTGACAGGCGTAAGGATGCGATAAAAGCATACAGCCATCTATAGAATGAAAAAACGCACATCAACACTGGCAGTGAAATAAAGGAGATGGAAACAGACATTATCCTGCCGGACAGAAAGGAAATGCCCGACAGCAGTGCCAGATAGCCGAAAAAGCTGATCATAAGCATCCATCCCCAAAAGGATTTCCGGCCTGTGCCCAGCGGCTGATTGTGCTGTTTTTCCCGCATAAGCTGCACGATCTGTAATTTATGTATTTTTCTCTTCATAAAAAATGTTGTCAGAATTTCTACACAGCAAAAATAACCAAATGTCTGCAGAATGCTTTTCAGGATAATTCTGGACATGGAGCGGCCTGTGGTATCCGGCAGTAATGTATGACAGCAGATAGAAAAGATGCCCGTCCCGGAAGCCACACCCACAACAAGGCACAACAGTCCTGTCAAAAATAATTCGCACAAAAATACCAGTGTCAGCTTATCTTTTTCCATGCCAAGCAGCATATAAGTGGCAAATTCTTTTGCCCGCTGCCTGATGACAAAATGATTGATATAGTTTGCAAATACCGCCATGATCAGCACGATCAGTAAAGGCAGGGCCATTGTCTGAAAACCCGCCTGCATATCCCCTGTATCCGCAATACAGTTTGAAAGAAAAATAATGGAAGTGAGCATGACCATGGATGCCATATAAAGGAGATAGTCGAGCATGGAACGCTTTGTGTTACGGAGCGCTAATTTAAGATACATAGGGAACACCTCCTGTTATCTTTGCGAAAGTATCTAAAATTCTGGTGAAAAATTCCTGTTTATTTTCCTGTTCCCGTTTCAGGGAGGCTTTTATTTTGCCATCCTGCATAAACAGAATCTCATCGCAATAACTTGCGGAGAAGACATCATGCGTTACCATTAAGACAGTGGCAGTATATTTTCGGCAGAGCATGACAAAGGTTTCCAGTAATTGGGCAGCGGCATGACTGTCCAATGCCCCGGTCGGTTCATCCGCGAGAATCAGGCCGGGGTTTGTCGCGATCGCTCTTATACAGGCGCATCGCTGCCGTTGGCCGCCTGAAATTTCATACGGAAATTTATGCAGGATCTCCGATATCCCTAATTTGCCGGCCAGATCAATGATCGTCTGTTTTACGGTCTCTTTTGGCATCTGCTTAATCGTCAATGCCAGTGCGATATTCTCATAAACCGTTAAGGTGTCTAATAAATTGTATTCCTGAAATACAAACCCCAAATGCTCCCGGCGAAAAGATGCCAGATCATTTTCAGACAGGCCGGCAATGTCATGACCATCAATTTCTATCTGCCCGCTGGTAGCCTTATCTATTGTTGCGATCATATTCAGTAAAGTGGTTTTTCCGGATCCTGATGCACCCATGATGCCGACAAAACGCCCTTTGGTGATTTCAAAGCTGACATCTTTAACGGCTTCGGTTACGGTACTTTCCGTTTCGTATACCTTTCTGATATTTTTTATCTTTAATACGCTCGAAGCAGAAGAATCTGTCTGATTCTCCCACCGGTCTTCGCCAAGCAGGCTTGTGACGACTTCAAGCAGTAATTGATTAGATTTCTCTTTCAGGTTTTCATCGGGTATGAATTCACCTGCAAGCAATTCATTCAAAGTTATGTGGAGCAGGTCGCACAGCGGACAAAACAGGGACAGATCAGGCATTGATTTTCCTGTTTCCCATTTTGATACAGCCTTGTCCGTTATTCCCAGCATTTCAGCCAGCTGGCTTTGGGTCAGGCCGTTGTCTTTTCTTCGCGCGGCAATGAAACCGCCTATTTTCTTTTGATCCATATTTCAAAAATCCTCGCTTTGCATTATTATGATACTTATGATACAGCGGACGGATAAAAGGAACACCTACCAACAGTAGAGTTTTGAGAATCTCCTGTTTTTCCTGTGGTTCGGCCCTATTATAACGCTGTTTGATCCGGACAACAAGATATGGTGTAATTGTGGTTTAAAATACGGGCGTATCTGTCGATGAATTGTATGAGGCGGTAAATTATGTGCATATATGTGCATAGGAGAAAATGAGCATAAAAATAGTAAGTCAAGGAGGATGTGTTAATGAATGTTAGTGGATTTGATGCAGGTAACAATGGAAGTATTCGTATGAAAAGGCTATTGGCATTATTTTGGATATTGACTTGTATGCTGTCATTAGTTGCTTGCGATAAAGCAACTGGTAGTGAAGAACCTGTAGCAGGTGGCGCGGTTTCAGATATGCCTGAGGTTGATAAAAATGTTTCCGGTGAAGCAGAGCAGACACAGCAGGCGATTATTGAAAGTATAAGTGGAACAATTGCTCGTATAGATGAAGATAAAGCTTATAATTTGAACGAAGAAGAAGTAAAAATAATCGCAGACATTATTGAAAATGGCAGCTGGAATACAGAAGGGACTGCCGAATGTGCAAATGATTGCAAACTTATAATTGATGAAAGAACATATTATTATCATTCGGAATGTGGAACATTCAATGACAAAGAAAACAATCAGAACTTACCTGTAACAGCTAAAGAGAAAGAAAATATAAATGTAATATTAGCTCACTATATAATACTTGGTTCAGAGTAATACATGTACACATTTTTTCGTGGAGAAAACCTGCCGATTATGGACATATCCGCAGAAATGTTAAATGTCTGCTATGGTATATATGCCGCTGGAGATTTGAGAAATATCTGAGTGAACTTAAAAAATGTCAAGCGGCGAAGCCAGAACACTTATGACTGATTGGGAAACGGTATATATTTTTGGGAAAACAGTAACATTTGAAGAATTATATCCATTTATCAGCTATACTAACGCTAAAAGCGAAAAAGGAAGTGCGCGCATGAAACAGATTTTAATTGTCGAGGACGACACAACCATGAATAAGATGCTTTCCAATATACTGCTGGCTGAGGGCTACAAAGTTACTTCTGTTTATACCGCAACAGAAACACAGCATTGCTTTTGGTCAGCTACCTACGATCTGGTAATTCTGGACATCAACCTGCCAGATGGTTCTGGATATGAGGTCTGCAAAATAATCAAGGAAAACACACATACGGCTGTGATTTTCCTGACAGCAAATGATTTGGAACAAGACATGATAAAGGGTTATGAACTGGGAGCATCCGATTATATCACAAAACCGTTTTCTAACGGTGTGCTGCGCCACAAGGTTAAAGCGATTTTTTCTCTGCTGGAAAATGCGGAAAAAGAGCCACCCCACAAAATATATGATGATGGACAACTTATGATGGACTTTTCTTCCATGCGGGCAACTTTGAATGGAAAGGAAGTCATTTTTGCTCCGCTGGAATATCGGATGCTGGAAGTCTTTACAAAAAATAAAGGAATTTTATTGACCCGTCATAAATTGCTGGAAGATCTGTGGGACAGCCAGGAAAAGTATGTGGATGAACATACCTTGACAGCAGCAATCAGCCGCATCCGGGGTAAAATTGAAAAGGACGGAAAAAAATATATTCAAACTGTTTATGGCATGGGCTATATGTTTACAGGAGGGGATGCGAAATGAAAAAAGTACAGTTATCTCTTTCTGGCATTTTCCGGCTGATTGGAGCAGGCGTTACCATAACAATCCCTGTCCTGTGTATCGGTGTGTTTTTCGCTACCCAAAATGTGACGACAGTTATTGTATGCCTGATTACCACTGCAGCATTATCTATATGGGCATTTATCCTGGTCAAGGTTTTACAAAACCGGCTGGCCCATTTTACGGATGATGTATGCCAGACGATTGACGATATGATGCAAGGCGAAGCGACACCAAGTATGATTTTTGATAATGATACCCTGTTAGACCGCATTAACCATCAACTAAACCGTTTGTATCAGATGTTGCAGGCCAACAAAAAAAACATAGAGGAACAGCGTGCCGATTTACAGGGGATGATTTCTGACATATCCCATCAAGTCAAAACGCCTGCCACAAATTTGAAGATGGCTGCTGCTATTCTTTTGGAACAGGAGCTTTCCCGTGAACAGCAAGTGGAATATCTGCAATCCATGAATGTGCAGCTTGATAAGCTGGATTTTCTTATGGGCGCGATGGTAAAATCCTCCCGTTTGGAAACAGGAGTTATCTCATTAGACAAGCAACAGGTTCCGATCTATGAAACTCTGGCAATCGCTTTGGGGAGCATTTTTTTGAAAGCAGAAGAAAAGCATCTGCAAGTTACAGTAGACTGTCCGGACGATCTGCTTGTCCCCCATGACCCGAAGTGGACGGCGGAAGCCCTATTCAATATTTTAGAGAACGCTGTAAAATATACCCCGGCAGGGGGAACAATTCAAGTGGCTGTTGTTCGCTGGGAAGCCTGCACAAAAATTGATATAACCGATACGGGACGTGGCATCCCGGAAAGTCATCAAGCTGCAATTTTTAAGAGGTTTTACCGGGAGCCGGAAGTACACAGCATTGAGGGGATAGGTATTGGTCTGTATCTCACAAGGGAGATCATTTCAAAGCAGAACGGGCGTATCAAAGTAACTTCTGCGGTAGGCACTGGTACAACTTTTACCATCTTCCTGCCAAATGATTAAGGCGGCAGGAAGCCGGCTTTTTCTGTTCTTTTCTTTCCCTTTAGAAATTATTTTAGATATGGCGACATTCTCGTGACCTTTGTATTTTATCATTGAGATACAAACAAGAAAGGTGGTATTCACTATGTCAACGTTGCCCGCGCCCTGCTTACCAAGCCGGAAATCATAAATAACAAATTAAGGAGATTGAACTATGAAAAAATCTATTTTACTTTTTGTATTGGTTTTTACTTTATCATTAGCTGGCTGCGGTGCTGCAAATGATAATGTCGTGCATCAGAACGGAAACCTGATCATTACAAATTATTCCGATTATGCAATCACAGACACAACAATCACCCACTTAGGAAAAACTATATCTGTTTCCCCTAAAGCAATTAAAGATACACAAATTTGTTATTTCACAATTGATCCTGTTGATGATTACATTTATACGGTTTCTTTTGTGGATAACAATGGAGAGGAACACTCACAGGAGTTTACTGATAATTTTACCGAGGATGCTCAAATTCTAATTGCAATCCAGTATTCTGACGGTATTTGGACGATTGACTACGACAGGTAAGGGGGCAGGTTTATGTTCTATAACGACACTCGAAAACAAATCAAAGGGCTTGCAAACAAAATTATGTCGGGAAACCGCCGCCGCAATGTTTTTGTTATCATTGCTATCGCAATGACTGCTTTTCTTATTTCTACAATTCTCTGCATCGGTAGCGGATATGTGAAAAGTGCAGATAAACAGCAAAAAATGCTGAACGGTACAGCGGCAGAAATTATATTAACAAATCCAACGGAACAACAGATTCAAGCATTACAGCAGGACAGGAATATCATATATATGGGCATTAGCCGTCAAATCGGTTTTATTGATACAGCAGCCTATCCCCGTATCAATAGTATTCTTCTCCGTTGGTGTGATACGGTTGAATGGGAACGGCATATTTCTCCAACAGTCGGAAATATAAACGGGCATTATCCCGCATCCGAGAGTGAAATCATGTTGCCCACATGGGTTTTGGATAGAATGGGTATAGTTCATCCGGTTCTCGGTCAGACGATCACGCTTTCGTTCCGCTATGGCTACACAGATATTCATTGGCAGCCGCTTTCCAATCCAAAAGATTTTTCTTTTACATTGTGCGGCTGGTATGATGATTACAGCGGCAACAAAATGTACGATAACGCCATTGCATACATTGCAACGGACTTTTGGAAAAATTCTGTTGCAAACGAAGCAAATACCAAGAGCGCACTATCACTCACGGTTTCAGGTGATGACGGAAATAAAATTCGCTCGTACATTGAACCCTTAAATGAGCTTCAGGAATTTACTGATCTATCAAAAGCCGGAAGCAGCAAAAACAGCTTTAGCCCAGTCGCAGCGACCATTGGGCTGATTGTTACAATAATGATCTGTGGCTATTTGCTTATATACAATGTCCTGTATATTTCGGTGACAAAGGATATTCGGATGTATGGACAACTTAAAACGTTGGGAACCAGCGAGCGGCAGATGAAAAAAATTGTTTATCGCCAAGTCCGGGTGTTGAGTTTTTGGGGAATACTTTCAGGCTTGATATTAAGTGCTGCAACCGTGTTCTTAATTGTTCCTTTTGGTATACGGGCTTTATCAGGTGACATGATCATAGACGGCGCCATATCCCCATCGTATTCTCCGTTAATCTTCACAGGGGCGGGACTGTTTTCATTCATCACGGCATTGATTAGCAGCATGAAACCGTCCAAAATTGCAAGTTTGGTATCACCTGTTGAGGCTTTGCGCTTTTCCGGGGTAAATACTTCAAAGAAAAACAGCAGCAGAACATCCCGCGGTAATAAAGTTTTCAAAATGGCAATCAGCAATGTTTTTCGGAACAAAAAAGGAACGATATTGGTACTTGCTTCGTTATTTTTAGGAATCAGCCTGTTTGTAATTGTGAATGGAATACTGGCAGGATTGGATGCTTCTTATCTGGCAGACGAATATATGGACGATGATATTGTGATTGAAGTAAGTCAGCAAACAAACCTCGATGATAACATTCTGGCCGGTTTACAGGCCGCTCCTGATGTGCAGGAAATATCCTATACGACCAAACTTTATGAACAGTGGTTTATTGACACCGACAATATTCTTGAAAATTACATTAACGATTTTTGTGGTACTGGTACGGTTCCGCAGGAAGCCATTGAGCAGTATGCTGATGGAAATAAGTATCAGACGTATGTGTTCGGGATTGGGGAGCAGGACTTTAACAAAGCTGCTTCATTGATAAGCAGTCCCCTTGAATATGAGGATTTTTGCAATGGGGAAACAGCTTTTTTTGCATCCGCAACTATCGTGCCTTATGAGGGGACTGCAATTAGTGGGACAGTCCAGCTACCACTAAATGGTGAAAATTATACCCTGAATATTGCCCCGTACTATTTGTCTGCCACATTCAGGGAGGATGGAAAAACGCTCATTGCACCTAATATTTATGTCAGTCAGAAATGGTTGGAACGGATTGGGGTTGCCGGAAAAATTAACAGAATCACTTTACAAACTGATAGTTCAGAGCAGGCCCTTGATGCCGTTAATACCATGTTAGAAAATTACAGCGGAATTACTGTTACATCAAAGGTTGAGAAAATCAATGAACTTAAAGCCAGTTTCAGCGGGATCACTTTCTTGGGAAATGCAATCAGTGTTATTTTGTTGGGAATCGGTTTAATGAATTTTATCAATATGATGTATGTGAGTGTAAATAGCAGAAGTAAGGAGTTGGCGGTCCTTGAAAGCATCGGCATGACCAAAAAGCAAATATGTAAGATGCTGCAAATCGAGGGAAACACTTATGCCATCATCACAGCAATATTGATTTTCACGTTGGGAAGCGCGGTATTGTATGGAGCTTTTCAAGTTGTAAAAGTGCAAGCATCCTACGCAGTATTCACTTATCCATTCTATCAAATAGCTATATCGCTGGCTATTGTGATAATTATATGCAATTTGGTTCCTGTTCTCGTTTATAAGGCGGAGGATAATCATAGCATCATTGAACGATTGAGGGTAAATGAATAAAGTTTCTTATATTTTGCATATCTGCTCGATCGGATTAAGATCAGGTGAATGTGGCGGGAGGCATTCCGGCTTTTCTATTATACATTAAAGCAGAGCATATGGATGCTGTTTTGTCATATCTTCGAGACAAATATGGGGCAATAGAAGACTGTTTATTAAAGAAAGATATCTTAAAAACAGAGATTGAAATGTTAAAGATAAAATTATCATACAGCGGGAAAGAGTAAAGAAAGACGCTTGACGTGCTAAAGCTGAACCGCATAAAATGAAAGTTTTCACTTGCATTTTATGCGGTCAGGCAGAAAAAAGAAATAACGATCTGATCAGCCTTTTGGAAAGCAAATTCCAAAACCGCACCGAAATTGTTCGCGGCGGCAGTGTGGTGATCGAAGCGATCAGCATATCGGAACGATGGATTAAAGGAGCTTTTCTCCGTTTTCCTGCATCTTCATGGCGCGGACTTTGCAGGAGAGTCCGAACAGGTTGATGAAACCTTCTGCGTCATGGTGGTCATACATATCGCCCGTGGTGAAGGAAGCGATGCTCTCATTGTAGAGTGTATACGGGGAAGTGGTGCCTGCTTTGATGATGTTGCCTTTGTAGAGCTTGAACTTCACTTCACCGGTCACGTATTTCTGGGTGGATTCAATGAAAGCCTGGATCGCTTCACGAATCGGGGTGAACCATTTGCCTTCATATACGATCTGTGCGAATTTATTGCCAAGATCCGCTTTCAGAGCGTATGTATCACGGTCGAGGATCAGCTCCTCCAGCTGCTGATGTGCCTCGTAGAGGATGGTTCCGCCGGGTGTCTCATAGACGCCGCGGGACTTCATGCCTACCACACGGTTTTCCACGATATCAATGATGCCGATGCCGTGTTTGCCGCCCAGTTCGTTTAAGGTGGTGATGATCTCGGATACTTTCATCTTCTTTCCGTTTACGGAAGTGGGGATGCCTTTTTCAAAAGTCATGGTAACGTACTCGCCCTCTTCGGGAGCCTTCTCGGGAGTGGTACCCAGAACAAGCAGGTGCTCGTAGTTGGGTTCGTTGGAAGGATCTTCCAGCTCCAGGCCTTCGTGGCTGATATGCCAGAGGTTACGGTCGCGGCTGTAGCTTGAGTCGGCGGAGAAGGGCAGATTGATACCGTGCTGTTTGCAGTATTCAATCTCGTCTTCACGGGAATTCATCGTCCATTTCTCATTTCTCCAGGCAGCGATGATCTTTAAGTCGGGCGCCAGAGCCTTGATGCCCAGCTCGAAACGGATCTGGTCGTTGCCTTTGCCGGTTGCGCCGTGGCAGATAGCGGAGGCGCCTTCTTTGCGGGCAATCTCTACTAATTTCCTGGCTATCACGGGACGCGCCATGGATGTGCCGAGAAGGTATTTGTTCTCATATACGGCATGCGCCTGTACGCAGGGCATGATAAATTCGTCACAGAATTCGTCCGTAAGGTCTTCGATGTAGAGTTTGGATGCGCCGCTGGACAGTGCCCGCTCTTCTAATCCGTCAAGTTCCTCGGCCTGTCCGCAGTTGCCGCATACGCAGATTACTTCATAATCAAAATTTTCCTTTAACCAGGGGATGATCGCTGTGGTATCAAGTCCGCCTGAATAAGCAAGAACAACTTTTTCTTTCATGGTAAGATCTCCTTTGTCTTGTCTCTTTACTTTTATCTTAAAACAATATACAGCATAGCGATGGAGATTGCAAGCGCGATTTTATGCATTTTTTAAAGCAAATACGTCTCCTTTTTATGCAAAAAGTAGAATAATGTATGAATATTATGCAAAAATGGTGAATTTTTATGCGTCGAGCGTTTTTTAGTGATTTCTATTTAAATGCGTGCTATACTATTGCAAGAAAGTCAAAAGGGGTGTGGCGGCCTTTTTTGTGATCGGGAAGCAGTAAAATATGCAGAATATAAGAAAAAATAAAGTTTTTATTGCATAATATACAGAAAAGACGTATTATTATGCAATATGGCGGCGGAGATGACCTGCGCGCAGATTTTGCCGGAAGTCAGAAACCGGCCGGAACAACAGGAGGAAGAGATGATCAAAGCAGGAATTATAGGAGTAACGGGATATGCGGGCGCTGAACTGGTGAGACTTCTTACAGGCAATAAGGAGGTCGAGATCAAATGGTACGGCTCTCGCAGTTATGTGGATCAGAAATATGCATCTGTCTATCAGAATCTTTTTCAGATCGTGGACGATGCCTGTATGGATGATAATATGGAAGAACTGGCCGGACAGGTGGATGTGATTTTTACGGCGACGCCGCAGGGCTATCTGGCGTCCGTTTTAACGGAGGATATTTTAAACAGGGTAAAAATCATTGATTTAAGCGCGGATTACCGTATTAAGGACGTATCGGTTTATGAGAAGTGGTATCAGATCGAACATAAATCGCCGCAGTTTTTGGAGGAGGCGGTGTACGGGCTTTGCGAGATAAACCGGGATGATATTAAGGGGGCGAGACTGGTGGCCAACCCCGGCTGCTATACGACGTGCTCGATTCTGACGGCGTATCCTCTGGTAAAAGAGGGTTTGATTGATACGGATACGCTGGTGATTGACGCGAAGTCCGGTACGTCGGGGGCAGGGCGCGGGGCGAAGACGGTGAACCTGTTTTGTGAGGTAAATGAAAATATGAAGGCCTACGGCGTGACGGAGCACAGACATACGCCGGAAATTGAGGAGCAGCTTTCTTATGCGGCGGGCCGGGAGGTTTTGGTGAATTTTACGCCTCACCTTGTGCCGATGAACCGCGGGATTTTGGTGACGGAATATGCGAAGTTAAGGGAAGTGCAGCGAGAGGACGGGACATGGGGCCTGCCTTCTGATGAGAGGATACGGGCGGCTTATGAAAAGTATTATGCTAAGGAAGCGTTTATCCGCATTTTGGATCAGGGCGTGTGCCCGGAGACGAAATGGGTGGAGGGCAGCAATTTTGTGGATGTGAATTTTAAGACAGATGCGAGGACCGGGCGCGTGATTTTGATGGGTGCGCTGGATAACCTGGTAAAAGGCGCGGCGGGCCAGGCGGGTCAGAATATGAATCTTTTGTTTGGAGAGCCGGAAACGGAAGGGCTGTTTTTTGCCCCGCTGTTTCCGTAAAGGGGGCGTTATGGAGCAGACGGGTAAACTGACGATCCGTACGATGCAGATTGGTGATTATGAAAGCGTTTACGGGCTTTGGACAAAAATCAGGGGGCTTGGGATCCGCAGTATTGACGACTCAAAGGAGGGGATTGCGCGGTTTATCCGGCGGAATCCGACGACAAGCATTGTGGCGGAGGCGGACGGCGGGATTGTCGGCGCGATTTTGTGCGGGCACGACGGCAGGCGCGGCTGTTTTTACCATGTATGCGTAAAGGAAGGCTACCGCAAACGCGGGATCGGCAAGGCGATGGCCGTGGCAGCGATGAAGGCGCTGAAAGCGGAACGGATTAATAAGGTGTGTTTGATTGCGTTTGCGGACAATGAGGGCGGCAATGAATTTTGGAAGCGCGTGGGATGGACCAAACGGTGCGATCTGAATTATTATGATTTTACGCTGAATGAAGAAAATATTACCAGATTTAATGAGAAATAGAGGAGGACGGCATGAATAGGACAGAGGGCGGTGTGACCGCGGCAAAGGGATTTTTGGCGGCTTCGACGGCGGCCGGGATTAAGTATGAAGGCAGGGCGGATATGGCGATGATCTACAGCCAGAAGCCCTGTGTGCTGGCGGGAAGCTTCACCAGCAATGTGGTAAAAGCGGCACCTGTTCTCTGGGACAGGAAAATCGTAGAGGAGTCTCCCTTTGGCCAGGCGGTAATCGTCAACGCAGGCATTGCCAATGCAGGGACAGGGCAGGAAGGCTACGCATACTGCCAAAGGACAGCCTCCCAGGCGGCGGAAGCCCTGGGCATACCGGAGGATGGGGTGCTGGTAGCTTCCACCGGAGTAATAGGGATGCAGCTTCCCATAGAAAAGATAGAAGCCGGGGTTTTGAAGCTGGCCCAGGCTAAGGAAGCCTCCCTGGAGGCAGGCAATC
>OFFW01000995.1_pt1 | contig 18099 bp, 8 predicted proteins | sample 1521501 | NCBI WGS metagenome assembly OFFW01 (sample SAMEA3504107, study PRJEB24116) | mouse gut metagenome | biome: mouse gut; feature: mouse-associated habitat; material: faeces | place: Denmark | collected 2011
CAGGCAGCCGATAATATTCATCAATGTCGTTTTTCCGGAGCCGGACGGCCCCATAATCGCTACATATTCTCCTTCTTCGACCTGCAGCGTAACATCCTTTAATACCGGGACTACCAGTTTATCCTGATTGTAATCTTTAAAAATATTTTTCAAATCCAGTATCATGCATACACCCCCGGCTATTCTCCGTCGCTTTCATCATCCAAATCCGAATCATCCGAATCCGAATCGTTCATTTCAAAATCGTCTATATCCAGGTTATCCAAATCCAGGCCGTCCATATCCGAACCGTCCGTATCCCAGCCGTCCATATCCGAACCATCCATATCCGAACCGTCCATATCCCAGTTATCCATATCATCCATATATTCGGTTTCGCCAAGCGCCTCCGTTCCATCCTGGTTATAAAGCCCGGAAGAATAATCCACATCTTCCATATCCGTCACAGTCTGTACGCCTTCATACAGCCCTTCCATCGGCCATGCAATCAAATCGTCCTCCGTCAGTCCGGATAATATCTCATATTCATCCAGAATTTCGTCGTACTCACCCAGTTCCACGGTACGCTTTTCCAGCTTCCCGCTGCCGTTGTCCGCCCATACATACGCAGGACCGTCCGCCTGCGGCTCCATGCCTTCTTCCGGTTCCAGATAACGTTCCGTATCCTCCATGCCAAAATCAAATTCCTCCATATCCAAAGGCATTTCGGTATCTTCCAGCCCAAATCCGCTCATATCCAGATCCATAGAAGCTTCCGTACTCTCCAAAAAATCTTCTCCGTTATTCTCCATACCTTCACGCACAATATAACCGCTGTAGAGCCAGATTCCTTCTTTTGGTTCCGACTGCCCTTCGTCCAATTCGATCAGGACATGCTGCCCTAACATCAGGCCGTCCGCATCATCCATAACCACATAAAACGGGTACTTACTCGAAACAGACGCGTTATCCGAGCTGCCTGACATATCCATATCGTCCTGATCTGTGCTTGGCTCTCCGGTATCCAGGCTGTCAATCATCCCCGTCCAGGTTTCCTCTTCGTCAACCCGGGAACGTACAATTACATTTGCCCCGCTTGAAATCATTCCTACGTTCTGTTCGTTTGCCAGGCCCTGTATCCGGTACTCTCCGGTTGAAAGAATTGTCATAAATGCGGACGACTCTTCCTCCGGCTTATTTCCGTCGTTGATCGTTTTAATAACGCCTGACGCCGTACTCGTCACCTGTGAGTTGTCAACCTTCTTCTGAATTTTATCCATTTCCAGTTTTTTACTGGACTTTTCATATTCCGCCTGCTTAATCTGCGTTTCAATCGTCTGGATCTGCGTCGTATATTCAAACTTGTCGCCTTCTGCAGCAGCCTTACGTTCCTTATCCAATTCCTGAATCTGATTCCTGAAATTACTAATTTCAATATCCTGATTCTCAAGTTCCAGCTTGGCCTGTTCCAGTTCCATTTTTAAATCTTCGGTATCATATGTAAACAAAGGCGTGCCTTCCGTCACTTCATCCCCGACTTCGACCAACACTTCGCTGACAGTACGTTCCGAATCTGCATTGACTTCCACCGTCTTCTGCGGCTGCACAACACCGGAAAACCGGTTCTGCGTCCCCGTTGCAAGCCCCATAATCGCAGACACCTTCTGTACGTACACTCTGTCTTTGCTGTCCTTCCCATTATTCCCCATAAAATACCAGATTCCCGCCGCAGCCGCAGCCGCGAGGAAAATTGCCCCAAATATAATTACCGCTTTTTTCTTATTCATCCTAGCCTCCTGTTTCGCATTCCAAACATTCTACGGTATCCTGTCCCGTGAAACCTCCCATAAACAAAAAAGATGGTTACCAAAGACATAACGTCCGTCTCCATCTTACCATTATCTATTTGCAAATACAAATTAATTTTTTTAAATTTTCCTTAATATTATAAAACAAATAATGGCTTATAATCAATAATTTTGGTATTCTTTGCCACCAATACCGCTCCGTCTTAAAGCCGACAGTCAAACGCCGCTGCCCATTTGAAATACGGGCAAATACGCGTATCAATGAATGGAACTACCAGCCTATGAAATGCCGGGACGTTTTGGTAACAGCATAGCGGTATCCAAAGAAAAACCGCCCGGTACAGCCCGTGATATGCCCCTTGTCAAGTAGACAGGTAAAATATCTAAAATTTAGTGCGGATGATGCCTACATTTCGATTTGAAGTGTAGGCATTTTTCTATGCACACCATTTCTCTTTATATTTATTTATCCGTTTGTTTTCCGGGATAGGGTATTCTATAGGTGTGTCAGAATCCAGCGCTTCCTGACGCACTTCTAATGGCGTTTTACAGTGGTATCTGTCTTGCGGGCGTTCTTCGCTGTAAAAATGCAGATAATCTTTGATCGCATGTCTTAATGAAGCCTCGTCCGTTATCTCGTACATCTGGTACATTTCCGATTTTATGATTCCCCAAAATCCTTCCGTTGGCCCATTATCAATACAGTGTCCCACTCTGGACATGGACTGTTTCATTTCCTGCTTTTCTAGTTTCTTCTTAAATACTTTGCTGGTGTACTGGAATCCACGGTCTGAATGAAAAATTGGCCTGGCATCTGGAAAAGCCGCAACTGCTTTGTCAAATGTTTTGAATACCAGCCTGTTATCATTTTTCAAACTGACAACATATGCTATGGGATACCTGTCATACAGATCTATAATGGCACTTAAGTACACTTTCTTTTTCTCGCCGGGCACTTTAAATTCTGTTACATCAGTGGCCCATTTTTGATTGGGTGCAGACGCGTAAAAATCCCTTTGAAGTATATTCTCTGCCGTTTCATCAGGCCTGGCATAAGCATACTTTTTCTTCTTTACGCGTATAACAGAATGGATTCCCAGTTTCTTCATAATCCGGTGGACTCTGTTTTTACTGTAACATGTGTGGTTGAAATGGTTGATCCAGGATGTCATCCTCCGATATCCCAAGATATGGTTGAAGCGTTCATCATACTCCTTGATGAGCCCTGCAAGCCTGACATTTTCAAGTTCTTCCTCCGGCACTGCCCTGTGCAGCCATTTATAATAAGCAGCTCTTGATATTTCAAGATGCCTGCACATCCATTCTATACTCCATTTTTTCTCTGTATGAAAATGTCTGACTGTTAAATATTTTGATTCATGACGTAACTTCCCAAGCCTCACATCCTTTCGTATTCTTTCACTTTTTTTAACAGTTCAACTACCATATCCTTTTCTTCCAGCTGGCGTTTCAACCGTAGATTTTCGCGCCGTAAACGTTCCAGTTCATTTACCTCATCATCCGTTTTGCGGTGTCCCCTCCTGTCTGTTAATCCGTCCTCTCCATTGGCATCATATTTCTTTACCCATGAATAAACCTGGCTGTAAGAAACACCATGCTTTGCTGGCGTATTCTTATAATCACGGTTATGGCTGATACAATAATTGACAATCTCTTTGCGTTCTTCAAAAGTTGTTTTTCTCCCTGCTTCTGCCATATAGACCTCCTGTTTTGGATCGTAATCCTTAAGTTCTCTATTGGCATTATACACCTTAATCCATTGTCTTAAAACAGAACGGCTGGAGATTCCATATCTGGCAATGATGTCATCAACGGAACCTTCACCATTCATGACTGCTTCTACGCATTTTATTTTGAATTCTTTAGAATAAGTTCTGTTCTTTTTATGACAAAACGCGGATATTCCATGAATCCTGTATTCGTTAATCCATCCCCTTAGTGTCGAATAACCTATTCCATACTTATCGGCAAGGAAGTGAACAGAACCTGTCCCGTCAATATATTCTTGTGATACCCTGGCTCTGAATTCGGGTGAGTGTTTTGATCTTGGCATGAAAAATACCTCCAAAGTAACAGATTTTTATATTTAATCTGTCTACTTTAGAGGTATCATATCACCGCCGGACGGTTCATCATATCCACTTTTTTAAAGCGTTTTTTCAATTTTTTATTTCAAAGGATACTTTTCAGTCAGTTCTTTTACAATCGCTTTCGCCTCTTCGGCTTTAGCTTCTCCTTCTTTGATCATCATAGCAATTGCTTCCGCAATCCTGTCCATATCTTCTACCCCAAGCCCCCTTGAAGTAATGGCAGGCGTACCGATACGGATCCCGCTTGTCACAAACGGAGATTTCGGATCGTTCGGAATCGTATTCTTATTACAGGTAATATTGACAGAGTCAAGCAATTTTTCGACCGCCTTCCCGGTCAGATCAAACGGCGTCAGATCAACCAGCATCAAATGATTGTCCGTCCCGTCCGAAACAATCTTAATCCCGCGATCCTTTAACCCTTTGCAAAGCGCCTGCGCATTTGCCGCAACATTTTTCTGGTACTCCTTAAACTCCGGCTGCAGCGCTTCCTTTAAGCAGACTGCCTTAGCGGCAATCACATGCATCAACGGCCCGCCCTGTGTTCCCGGAAAAATCGCTTTGTTAAAATTGTACTTATCCGCCGCTTCCTGGTTGCATAAAATCATACCGCCTCTCGGCCCGCGAAGCGTCTTATGCGTCGTCGTTGTAACCACATCGGCATAAGGAATGGGGCTTGGATGCACACCAGCTGCCACCAGTCCTGCAATATGCGCCATATCAACCATCAGCACCGCGCCGCAGGCATCCGCGATTTCACGGAACTTCTTAAAATCAATCGTTCTCGCATAAGCGCTCGCCCCGGCAATAATCATCTTCGGCCTGCACTCCATGGCAATTTCCATCACCTTATCATAATCAATAAACCCTTCATCATTCACACCATACGGCACAATATTAAAATACGCCCCGGAAAAATTCACCGGACTCCCATGTGTCAGATGTCCGCCATGATCCAAATTCATACCCATCACGGTATCGCCCGGCTTTAAAATGGCAAACTGTACCGCCATATTCGCCTGCGCCCCAGAATGCGGCTGTACATTGGCATAATCGCAGCCAAACAATTCCTTAGCCCGCTCCCTTGCCAGTTCTTCCACCACGTCCACGCATTCACAGCCGCCATAATAACGCTTTCCCGGATACCCTTCCGCATACTTATTCGTCATAATGCTTCCCATCGCCGACATAACGGCCGGGCTGACCCAGTTCTCAGAAGCAATCAGTTCAATATGGCTGCTCTGCCGTTCAAATTCCGCAGTAATCGCATCCGCAACCTCGCGGTCTGCTGCCTGAATATCTTCTAATGTGTACATCGCTGTTTTCCTCCGTTTATATAATTTAACATTTCATCCGTCCTCTATTATAAATGACTTACGGAATCTTTTCAATCATATATTTCACACAAAATAAACACCTCTATATCCCTCGGTTCTTAAAACATTTTCAAAACACGCCCTAACACTATAGCGAACAATGTTGGCAAAGTTCCGTCAGCCAGAGGGCAGGGTGTGCGGCTGGGGCCTTGTGACGGGGGTTAGGGGCTCTTAAGCATCCCGTCCGATCCACAGCAATGCCCTGCCACGGATGGCAGGGCAAACCGGAACCGCGCCATGGACGGCGCGTTTCCGGTGGTTGCGTCAGCATGAGAATACCAAAATGGGATGCTTTAGAGCCCCTTAGCCCCTGAACACAGACCCAGCCGCACCCCCTTCCCTCTGACTGACGGCCCCTTTGCCATCCACTCCCTATTGTTCGCTGTAGTACTAGTACTCCATCCGGCGAACGAATCCTTGCCAACCATGTTCACTGTTATAAGCGTTTTATAATTTAAAAAGGGGTTGCCTGACTGACAACCCCTTTTAAACCAAACCTTATTTCTTTTTATAAGTCGCCTTTTTACCGATTCCGGCCTTCTTTAAACTCGTTTTCAGCTTATTAATCTGCTTCGCTGCCATCTTCTTGGGTACTGTAATCTTGCTGTTTGCTACGATCCCTTTGAATGCTTTGCTGTTTATCTTTGAAGCTTTCACAGACTTAAACGTGATATTCTTCAGTTTCTTACAGTTATAGAACGCCTTTGAGCCAATGCTTGTTACATTTGCCCCAATCACAACTGTTTTTAATTCCTTGGCATTCTGGAATGCTTTCTGTGAAATTGCCGTTACCTTAAATGAAACGCCGTCTATCGTTACTGTGGACGGAATGGTAATTTTTGATTTCTTGTTGTCTTTCAATTTGAACGCCGTAACCGTACCATTTGCAGCGTTCGATTTTGTTACTTTATAAGTTACTCCTCCGGATACCTTTGCAGCGCCAACCCCTGGAACCACAGGTGCAGGCGTTACCGGATCCGGCTTTTTGCCGTCGTCTGGGCCAGGGCCTGGAGTAGGCGGAGGCGTCGGCGTAGCCGGCTTTTCTACCAGCTTGGTTTCCTGAAGCGTTTTTAAAACTTCCTGAATCTCTTTCTCTGTCAAATCCGGATTTTTCAGGGCTTTCTTCGCCGCCTGCAATGCCGCCTGAAGCGCCCGGACAGATTCCGGCGTGTAGTTGGCCGTATTTTTAAGGAGCTCCTCCACATCCAAAGAAGTATCTAACAGCTGATTACGCACCGGTTTTTCTGCCAGGTTTGCAGCGGCTTTCTGCAACTGTTCGTATGCATAAATGTAATCATCCCGCGTACTTTCTTTGTAATCCAAAACATTTTGTGCGGCTTTGCATGCGTCCATCAGGGCATTCCAGCTGACAGACGTATAAATGTTCTTATCATAGCCCGCATATTTATCCAATTCCGCTTTTAACTCTGCTGCTCCGAATACCGTCGGCTCGAACAAGTTTAGCTCTGCAATTGTAGCATGAGCTCCCACCTCATTTTCCTGGGCGTCATATACAACCAATTTTACTGTTTTAGCTTCAATTTCAGAAAACTCCGCTGTTTTCCTGCTGCTGTCGTTTTCCCATCTTCCTTTGTCAACCACGGTCTGCGGTGTTCCGTCCGGTTTTGTAACCACAATGCTGTACTGGAAGATTCTGCCGTTTGCGCTATCCTGCCTTGGCAGGTAAGTCAGCTTATTAATCACTTTTGGATTTGCCAGCGTAACCTCAAGCCAATGCGGCTCCTCTTCTGAAATCGTTATATCCGAACTCCAATTCGTGTGCCAGAACGTACCATCGTTGTCGTCAATGGCATACCTTGCGGGACCTTCCGAAGCTGTTTCGGTCGCTTCGGAACAAGCCGTCACGGTCATCTCGCTGTGCGGAATCGCTCCCGGCTCTGCGGAAGCCTTCTTTTCGCCCGTCACTGTTACAGATTCGATCTGTCCCTGGAAACTGTCTGTTTCACTTCCAATCCTGCCAAATGGAACCAGCATCGTAGCAACCATCGCATTCCCTTTTTTGACGCTCATTTCCGTATCCGGATGGTTGGCATAATAAAAATCAGGCGCGTTGTCTACCAGTTCTCCGTCTACATACAAAGCCACCTCGTCTTTTCCGCTGTGGAAGGAAAGTTCCACCCATTGCCCTTTTGGAAGCTCATAATCAAACGAATAGTCATATCCTTCTCTTGAAAATCCGACGTTTCCGGTCTGTTTTACGGCAGCCTTAAACGAATATGTCCCATATGTTCCGAATACATCCTTTGATTCACACAGAATCTGCTCGCTTTCCGGATTTGCGCCTTCGTCCATCTTCACTTTCATGGTCAGCACCGCATTCGAACCAATCTGGTTTAACTGCCCCGGAGTTTCCAGATAACTTTCGCCGCCGTTTAATTGGACCGCTTTTCCCCCGGAACTTGCTACCTGCCTGGCATTTACCGCATTTACAAGATCAAATCCGTTTATACTGGAGTCCTCTGTCAGCGTCTTGTCAAAGGTATAGTCGGCAATCTTCGATGTCGCGTAATCCACTTCCCCCAGAATTGTTGTCCCCGGAGCCGCGCCCGTATTTTTAATTACTTTTATAAAATCCGAATAATTCCTGTCTGCCGCATCGCCCCACAGCTTAGCGCTCATAACCGGAAGCGCGTCAAAAAACCGGTCAAAGGAGTCATACTGAGAAATTCCATTTGCGCGGGTGTCAATATTGTCATGCCATACTGCAAAACAAGCGCCAAGCATCTGATCGGAACTTGCAGGCAGCGTATACGTGCTGAAATTATTCGGCTGCCAGTTGTTGTACAAATTCTGCGTATTCAGATAATCTCCGTAACCGCCTCTGCTTCCCGTCCCGCTTGGCACCATATAAAGAGAGCCGTCCAGCGTATTGATCATGTCGTAGCCCAAATCATACATCGTCTTAGGATTCGAATAACTTGTGTTCCATACATTCAGCTGAACATCTTTCACCGGAACCTCTGTCGTTCCTGATTTGTTGGAAAGGCTTCCCCACATACGGACTGTCCTGCCGGTTCCCTGTACAAAATTGATCATATCCGCTGAAAACTTCCGGAACATTTCATTGCCTTCCTGGCCTGCCGTCCCATGGTATTCATCTGTACCGATATGGATCACGGTCTCCTCGTCAAATACCGGCTCGTCCCCCTCAAAACAGTCGCTCCAAAGGCTCTTGGCAAATTCCGTTGTTTCCGGATTGCTTAAATCCAGTTCGTCAATCAGGTAAGCATGGCTTCCGCCGGTTTCTCTTTTGGTTCTGTACTCCGGAAACGCCCTGGTAAACGGAAGCGCATGCGCCGGCATATCAAATTCCGGCACAATACCTACGCCCATGATCCGGCAATCCTGAATAAAAGTACGGAACTCATCCTTTGTATAAAACATATCTTCCGAAGTCGCAGACTTACCCTCTGTATTCAGTACGCCGGACTCCAGACGGAATCCCGCATATGTCTGTTCTTTCGCTTCCTCTAAACTGCTGTAATCCTCCATAAAAATAAGATTGTCGCTTAAATGCACCTGAAAACTGTTCATCTTGTACCATGCCATATTCTCGGCAAACTGGTACAATGCATCCAGTGAAAACGGCTTTCTTCCTACGTCCAGGCTGAAAGCACGGACTTCATATTTGGGATAATCCCGTACGGTTCCTTTCGGCATGCTTCCACTTGTCTGTTTTAAAATTTGCAAAACCGTCCTGGTCGCCCAATATGCGCCGACAGACTGTTCTGCGCTTATGGCTGCCACATCGTCAATATCAATGATATAGCCCTCCTTACCAAGGCCTTCTTCTTCTGCTGAAAGCGCAAGATAAAAGTCGCCAATCCTCGTATCTGCTTTTGTGCCTGTTATAACAGGGATGTCCAATCCTGTCACATCTTTATAATCCCGGGCAAATTTCTCTGCCACATCAAGAAGCGCGCCGCCGTCCGCAATAATCCTGCTGGATGCAGATACGACAAACTTTCCTGTCTTTCCATACCACTCCTGCAGTTCCGGAATTACAGCCGGTTTTTCATTTGTTCCCATATTAGAGTAAATCCCCGGTACGGTAAATGTAAATTCATTTGTCTTATCAGATGTGTCTCCCTGGGTCACTTCATAAAATCCTTTGACCTCTTTGTCCGTCAACGGCGTATAAATTGTCCCGTCTTCTCCGACGATCTGTTCATAATCCGCGCAAAACCGTACGCTGACTCCATTCGGCGTATCCGGCATGTAAATCTCCTCATCCGAACCGGATACTGAGGGCGCCGTCAATCCGTCAAGGATCTCTTTTGCTTCACCCGATAAGCCTGCAGCTTTTGCTTCCATCGCCGGAAACTGCACCGAACCAACCGCCAAAGTCAATGTGAGCATCCACACCCCCATCTTCCTCAACTTTTTTTGCAACATAATTTTGTCCTCCCTTTTTTAGATTCCGTCAAAATATACATTTTTATTATACTCACATTCAGCAATTTATTCAAGTAAATTTAAAAAAACGGTTTCTTATTGTACATCTTCTATAATACCTTTTGGCCCGTCAGACGTTCCTGGCTTAAAATATTGAAAAATGCCAAAGCCAGCCAAGGCCAAAACTTCTTCCCTGACTGGCTTTTCATATTAAAACCTTATCTCTTATTGTATTTGCAGAAAACAAGATTATTTATTTTTTTATTTTTATATTTCGTACCTTACTGTATGTCCCATATACTTTTTTGCCCATGGAATCCAGTTTATACGCCCGGATTTTCACATAATATGTTTTGCCTTTTTTTAGTTTCTTTACTGTAAATGCATTTTTAGACGTTGTTTTCGTTTTCGGCTTCCGCAACTTTTTATTTGCGGCATACCGTACCTGATAGCCTTTGGCTCCGGCAACCTTTTTCCATTTGATCTTCATTTTCCTGCCGCGCAGGTTTTTCGGTTTTTGCAGGGAAACCCGTTTCACCGAAACTTTTGACCAATGCGCATACAACACCGGATCCCATGGAAATTTTATAACGGATTGTTCCGTAATCCGGATTCCGCCTGACCTTTCCGTAAACCAGCCGTCAAAGAGATATCCCTTTTTTACGGCGTTAGGAAGCGTTCCATATACGCCGTCCTCCTCAACCTCAAGCCTGCCAATGCCTGACAGCCTGCCGCCGTTTGCATCAAATCTGACTGTTCCCCTGTCGCTTCCTAAGACCCGGAACGGGATTCCCCTCTCTGCCGCAAAGGTTTGGGCAAAGCTTCCCGCCTCTCCCCAAATAGTCAATCCATCGCATCCCTTGAACGCATCCTCGCTGATTTGAACCACACTCGACGGAATCTCTGCACGAACCAAATTTACACAGCCATAAAACGCCAAAGAACCAATTTGCCTCGCTCCCTCAGAAATACGTACCTTTTGTAAATTCGTCAATTTGTTCACCCCTTCCAGATTAAGAGACAAACCAAATTTTTTCAAAGGGTTCATTGTCAGTTCTGTGATTTTCATTAAATCTTCGTCTGTAATTGCATCCATGCTCTTATTTAATTGGTTCGCTAATACCTGCGCTACTCTGTAATCTTTAAAATACCTTGCTACCCTCTCGGATGTAAGCTGCACACGAAACGATATCTTATCTTCAGTGACGGCAAAGTTATCAATTGCAATCCCCGCCTCCTTTCCACTCCGAAGTTTTAAGATAACACTGTCCTCATAGGAAGGGTAATATCTATTCTCAGGCGCTGATTCGGCCACGAACACCTCATCAAACACCAAATTTGCATCATATTTACTGTTACCATGGAATCTCGCGTCAATTCTATAAATCACTAACCCGGAGCCATTTATAACATTTTCATCAAAATATCCCTCCTTTTTCCGAAACTCTAAAACAAAAAACTCATCTCCTGAAAATGGCGTACGAATAACATAACTGTTATTGTTTTTTACTGATGACTTATTTAACGTAAAAGTACCGCTCGTCTCTATTTCCGGAATTTCATCAATCCATCCCCCATACTTGTATTTCATATATGTACTGGTCATTTGCCCCTGGGAAGTAGCCATAATATCCCAATTCCCAACATGATGTTCCTCAGCCTGATTATAATGATACAAATCAGGCGCTCCGTATATGTGGAAAACCTCATGCATCAAAACGTTTGCTCCCCTGGATTTTAATTCATTTTCCATAACGAGTACATACTCGCGCGCCTTTTTTCCATTAATTGTCTCTTTCTCAGTATAGAGCGACCATTTATGCGACCACAACAGTTCGTTCCATCCACAGCTTTCACCTGCTATTACAAAAGTAATACAATCAACATTTCCGTCGTTATCCGCATCAATATTTAAATCTCCCGGAATTGCCCCTTTTACCGCAGCGATCGCTCTTTTTAATAGAGGATGTTCTAAATCCTCCTGTTCAACCTCCGTTCCATTTTCATCAAAATAAGACAGTTCACTTCCTGCTCCCGCCTTAGGTTTCTTTTCATAAAAACTTCGATTGTGGATATCACGATACGCCGCAATGATTGTCCCCGATGATTTTGGATAGAAATTCGAAACAACTTGTGTTTCGCCATAAGACGCTTCATCAAACCATCTTTTTAACGACTTATTATTATTATTAAAGAGCCCTTCATAAAACGCGCTGTCCTGGTTACTGAATGTAACGTCAGGAAAATCGATAAAAATAACGATATTATTGACTTTTTTATTTTTCCATTTATGCGCTTCTCCGCTAAAATCAAGTCCTGTTGTTTTTATAGGCGTATCTTGTTTTAGCGGAGACGATTCATAAATATTTTTCACATACTCATCTGTAATATCGCTAAATTTAATTCGTTCAGCGTTAAAGTTATAAGCCTTCTTTCGACTTGCCTGACCCACAATCTCCTCTCCAGGCGTCAAAGCTTTACCCTGTATTTTTGCATATACATATTCGCCCGTATCATAATTTTTAACAATTATGTTACCATCATTATCGTGTATGTAATTAAAAAACTCGTCTCCGCTCATAAAACATTCTACTTTTTCACCGTCTGGCTGCTCTATTGTATAGGGTATTTTTTCAAGCGGCGCAGCATCTGCATGAAACGTTATTCCAATCACTCCGCAAACAAATATACTTAAAAAAACAATCTTTTTTATTGTCTTGCATACTATATATTTCATATCATTTATCCTTTTTTATCATCTTTATAACATAACATGCATCAGACGGTTCACGTCGTTCGCAGCCAGACGCCTACTCACCCAATCTTCGCATTCTTCCCTATGCCGCCGGTTTTTTTCAGCTTTTTCAAAAGGGCGTCGCGCGTCTTTTTATCCATTTTCTTCGCCTGCACCGTTATCTTAGAAGACGTCTTCCCAAACGCATTCTTTTTAACGGCGGGCGCCTTGTTCCCCTGCAGGACGACCTTTTTTAACTTCCCGCAGTTATAAAACGCTTTCGTTCCGATGCTTTTTACATTCTTGCCAAACGTAACGGCGCTTAAGCCGCTGCAGTTCTGGAAGGCATTTTTCCCGATACGTTTCACATTGCTGCCAAGCGTAACCGTTTTCACCTTCTTACATCCTTTAAAGGCATTGTCCAAAATTCCGGTAACCTTACAGGATACGCCGTTTAATTTTACCGACGCGCCGATTTTTACGGTTTTTGTGTTTTTGCCCTTTACTACTGAAACCTCTTTTTTCTGTGCGTCCGTCATCTGATAGGTATAACCGCCCGCAGAAATCTTTTCTCCCTTTGTAAGCCCTGTCTGATTTCCCGGATCCTGCGTATTCCCTCCCGCCGTATCCGGGATCAGGGAAGCGCCCAGTAAAACGGCAAGCGCGTCGGACAGCTGCGCCAGCGAAGCGTTTTCCTGCCCTAACACCCGTTCTGCATTCAAAACCGCCTGCCGCAGCGCCTCCACGGAAGCCGCCGTATAGCCTGCCGTATTGGAAAGCTTCTGTTTTGCGTCCGCTGCCGCGCGGACAAGTTCATCCCGTTTGGCCGATACCTTTGTCACCGGTTTCGTACCCTGTAAAAGTGCGATCGCCGCTTCTAACTCCCTAACCGTTGCATTTTCTTTTCCAAGCGCCGCCTTTGCCGCAGCGATCGCTTTCTGATAGGCCGCAATAGATTCCGCCGTAAATTCTTCTTTGGAAGGCTTATACTCTTCCGCCGCTTTTACCTGTGCGGCCAGAAGGTACTGCTTTTCTTCCGAAGCGCCAAGCACATCCTTTAACGCCGTAAGCCCCGAAACGGCCCGCTGCAAAAGCCCGCTTGCATAAACGTATTCTTCCGGCGTACTGTCCTGCCTGCCCAGAATGTTCTGTACGGCTTCCTTTGCCTGTTCAAAAAGCGCCCAGCTTGCATCCGTATAATTATCTTTCCGATAAGCCCCCGCCTCCAAAAGCTCCGCCTCCAGTTCCGTCCTGCCAAATACAGAAGGTTCATACAGGTTTAATTCCGCAATCGTGGCATGTACGCCGTCCTCATTCCCCTGCGAATCATAAATAACCAGCTTCACGCGTTTGGCCTCAATCGGTTCAAAAGAAGCCGTTTTCACATGGTTTCCCTGTCCCCATTCCGCTTTGTCCGCAACAAGCTGCACGGTCCCGTCCGGCCTGGTCACTTCAATACTGTACCGGTAAATCATGCCGTTTGTGGAATCCTGGCGGGGCAGATATGTCAGCCTGTCAATGATGTGCGGGGAAGCAAGCGTTACTTCAAAATAGTGGGGATTCTCTTCCGACAAACTGGTATCACTGCTCCAGTCCGTATGCCAGTAAGTATCTTCCCTTTCGTCAATTGCATTCTCAGCCGGACCTTCCCTGCCGTCCGCGCTGGTCTGCGACTGCGAGCAGGCGGATACCGTCATTTCCGAGTGGGGAATTGCGCCCGGCGCCGCAGGCATGGGATTCGTCCCGGTAATCACAATCTCGTCCACCTTCCCCTGAAAGCTGTCCGTTTCGCTTCCGATGCGCCCGAACGGAATCAAAAGCGTATTTACCCGGGAATTGCCCCGCTTTGCGCTCATTTCCGTTTCAGGGTGGTTTTTGTAATAAAATTTCGGGTCCGTATACACCGTTTCGCCGTCCGCATCCTTTACTCGCAGCGAAACATTCTTATTCTCCCCGCTGCAGAAGGACAGTTCCACCCATTCTCCCTCCGGGAGCTTATAATCAAAGGAATAATCATGCCCTTCTCTTGAAAACCCGACGTTTCCGGTCTGCCGGACCGCCGCCTTAATGGCATACGCCCCGTCCGTCCCGAATTTACCCTTGGATTCACACAGAATCTGTTCGCCGTCCGCTCCTTCGTCCAGTTTCACCTTCATTGTAAGGACTGCGCCCGGCTCGAGCATTTCAAACGGGGTATCCACATAGCTTGTCCCACCGTTTAATAAAAGCGCCGTTTTGCCGTTTTCCGCCGCCGTTTTTGCATTTACCGCGCCGCCGAGGGAAAACCCGTTCAGACCGGAATCCGCCTGCAGCGTATCCTCAAACGTATATCTGGCAACCGTATTCGTTATGTATTCCGCCTTTGCCCCAATCACCGTATTCGGAGCGGTTCCCGCGGCTTTTGCATCCTGTGCAAACTCTGTATAGCTTTTCTGCGCCGCACCGTCGCCCCACAGTTTTTCGCCGAATGCCGGAGCCGTATCCAGAAAACGCAAAAACGAATCGTACTGGGAAATGCCGCTGGCGCGCGTGTCGATGTTGTCATGCCAGATGGCAAAGCATGCGCCGAGCATCTGATCGTCCCCGGCAGGCACGGTATAGCCGTACTGGGTATCCTCGTACATGGTATTGACGTTCCATCTGTTGTAAATATCCTCTACCTTTAAGTAATCGTTGTACATCCCTCTGTTGTTTGTCCCGTTCGGAACCATATAAAGCCAGCGATCCACCGTATTGATTAACCCATAGCCCAGATCGTACATTTCCTGCGGCCTGCCGTAATCCACGCTCCAGATATTTGCCTGCACGCCTTCGCTCGCAACCGGGGTATTCCCTTTTTTATTGGTCAGCGATCCCCACATACGAACGGTTCTGCCCTGATCCTGGATATAGGTAATCAGTTCGTTGGAAAATGCCCGGAAATACTCGTTACTCTCTTCTCCGCCGCCATGAAACTCGTCCGTCCCGATATGGACCGTCGTCTCTTCGTCAAAAACCGGATCGTCCCCTTCCATATACTCGCCCCAGATCTCTTTCGCAAACTCAACCGCGCCTTCTTTTGTGAGATCCAGCTCGTCAATTAACGGGCGGTACTGCCCCGTCGCATTGGAATGCTGCTGCATGTTAAACCCTTCCGACATAAACTCCGGAAACGCCTTTGTAAATGCCAGCGCATGCGCCGGGAAATCCAGCTCCGGCACGATATCTACGCCGATTGTGCGGCTGTCTTTGATAAACCGGCGGAACGCATCCTTTGTATAATACACATCCTCCGAAGTCGCCGATTTCCCGTATTCATTTGTAAGCTCCGATTCCAGGCGGTAGCCGGCATACGCCTGTTCTATGGCTTCCTCCCGGGACGCATAGTCTTCCATAAAAATCAGGTTGTCGCTTAAATGTACCTGAAAGCTGTTTAATTTATACCAGGACATATTTTTGGCAAAATCATAGAGCACATCCATCGTAAACGGCTTGCGCGCCACATCCAGGTTTAACCCGCGCACCTCGTATTTCGGGTAATCTCTGGCAGTTCCTTTCGGGATGCTGCCGCCCGTCTGCTTTAAAATCTGCAGAATACTCCTGGTCGCCCCGGCAGCCGCTTCTGCTTCTACCGTTACATAACGCCCGACGTCTAAGGTATAGCCTTCCCTGAACAGGCCCTGCCCTGTGGTAAGCGCCAGATAAAAGTCTCCGATCCTGGCGTCTTTTCTGCCTGCCGAAAGCACCTCAATCTCCATTCCCGTTATGTCCTTATAATCCTTTGCAAATTCTTTGGCTACGGACAGCAGCCCGTCGTTTTCCACTAAAATCCTGCCTGCCGCAGAAACAATAAAACTGCCTTCCCCTCCGTGCCACTCCTGCAGCGACGGGATAACCGTTGGCCTTGGGTTTTCTCCGGCGCCTGCGTACTGCCCCGGAACGGTGAGCGTAAATTCTTCTGTTTTCGCCTCAGAACCGTCCGCCGCAGTGACTTCGTAAAATCCTCTGACCGTTTTCGTTTCAAGCGGCCGGTAAATCGCGCCGTCTTCGCCAATCACCTGTTCGTAATCCGCCAGAAAGCGAACCGATCCTCCATTTCCCGGATCCGGCATGAAAATTTCCGTATCTCCTTCCGTAATTTCAGGCGCTTCGATTGCCGCCGCGATTTCCTCCGCTCCGGTACTGCGGGCCAAATCCGTCGTTTTTGCCGCCGCAGGAACCGGAATCGCACTGCAGAACAGACTAAGCGACAATCCGACAGCGGCTGCTGTCCTTCGTTTTTTCGGTAACATAAAAATACCTCCTCCTGTTTGATAGATCCACTATACATCAAACCGAGAGGAGATTCAATCGGAATCCTTCTCCTTCCCGTTAAACATTTCTCACTTGACAAACCTGTCGTCTGTATGATAACATATTTACATACCAATAGTATGTTTGGGGAGGTGAGAAAACCATGGCCAGAAATAAGCATCCGGAAGAGACCGTGCACTTCATACTGGACGCCGCATTCCGCCTATTTATAGAAAAAGGATATGAGCGCACTTCTATCCAGGACATCATCGATCAGTTAGGCGGCCTGAGCAAAGGCGCTATCTACCATCATTTTAAGTCCAAAGAAGATATTTTAGCCGCCGTGACAGAACGGATGACAGACGAATCCAACCGGACGCTTACCGCCATCTGCAGCCGGACAGACTTAAACGGCAAAGAAAAACTGAAAACTATTTTTAAAGCTTCTATCAACCGCCCCGTACAAAACGATATTTTTACAGTGGCTCCGAATTTCCACAATAATCCAAAGCTGCTGTTTTCCCTTTTACACGATACCATTGAAAACGTAGCGCCAAACTATATTGTACCAATCATCAAACAGGGAATCTCAGACGGTTCGATAGAAACGGACTATCCGGAACAATTAGCGGAACTGATTATATTAACGGCAAATGTCTGGCTGAACCCTATGATATTTGACAACTCCGAAGAAGAATCCTGCCGTAAATTCATGGTATTTAACCAGATGCTGCAGGGTTTTGGACTGGATATCGTAGACGATGAAATCTTAAGCCGGTTAAAGGAACTGACATCCATTTACCGGAACAACAAATAATACCCTGCCCTGCAATATGGGCAGAAATTTTTCAGCAAATACATACCAACGCGCGGTATGAAAAGGAGAATAAAAAATGGACAAAAAACTATTTTCAAAAGATTTTACACTGGTCGTCATAGGGCAAATTATTTCGCTATTCGGCAACGCCACCGTCCGGTTTGCACTTCCGTTATACTTATTAAACCTGACCGGTTCTTCAGCGCTGTTCGGAACTGTTACAGCATGCGCCTTTATCCCAGCCGTACTGCTGTCTCCCATCGGAGGCATTGTCGCAGATCGGACCAATAAACGCAATATTATGGTCATATTGGATTTCTTTACGGCAGCGGTAATTCTAACATTCACCCTGCTCTACAACGGGGACTGTCTGATTTTCCTTTTGACGGCTACTTTGATGCTTCTATATGGCATTGCGGGCGCATATCAGCCGTCCGTACAGGCAAGTATTCCTGCGCTTACCAGCCAAGAACATTTTATAGCGGCTAATTCTGTTATCAATACCATAAGTTCTTTTGCTTCGCTAATCGGGCCTGTGCTTGGAGGTATTTTATACAGTACATATGGTTTAAAGCCTGTATTGTGG
>OFFW01000998.1_pt1 | contig 18042 bp, 16 predicted proteins | sample 1521501 | NCBI WGS metagenome assembly OFFW01 (sample SAMEA3504107, study PRJEB24116) | mouse gut metagenome | biome: mouse gut; feature: mouse-associated habitat; material: faeces | place: Denmark | collected 2011
AAAGAATAAGTGCATAACCATCATTTCTACTGGCTATACACTTATTATACGAGGAGGATTATAATGGAGCAGAAAAATACAGATGTAAAAGTGCCGTTAATCAGTAAGATTGCTTATGGCATGGGAGACGTGGGCTGCAATTTCAGTTGGATGTTTGTAGGGAATTTCCTGATGATATTTTATACGGACGTTTTCGGAATAGGAATGAGCGCAGTTGCAGGGCTGATGCTGTTCTCAAGATTCTGGGATGCCGTTAACGACCCGGTAATCGGGGGGCTGAGCGATAAGACTCATTCAAGATGGGGAAGATACCGCCCCTGGCTTTTGATTGCGGCGCCGCTAACCGCTCTGGTGCTGATACTGACCTTCTGGGCGCATCCCGACTGGACGTCGTCCGCTAAGATTGTTTATATGGCGGTTACATACTGTATCCTGGTATTAGGCTATACCTGCGTTAATATTCCATACGGAACCCTGTGTGGCGCCATGACGCAGAATATAGAGGAGCGGGCTAAGATTAACACATTCCGTTCCGTCAGCGCGATGATTGCCATTGGAATTATCAATATTATAACGGTTCCCCTGATTGCGGCTCTTGGCGGAGGAAACGACAGGAGAGGCTATCTTTTGATTGCCGTTATATACGGATGTATTTTTGCAGCCTGTCATATTTTCTGTTTTGCAAAAACAAAGGAAGTCGTGGATGTGCCTGAGAAAGAAAAAACATCCCTGAAGCTTCAGTTATCCTCCGTGGCGAAAAACAGACCGTATATGATTGCGGTGGCGGGACAGTTCCTGTTCGGGATAACGCTTTACGGAAGAAATGCGGATGCCCTCTACTATTTTACTTATGTGGAGGGGAATCAGGCGCTTTTCAGCACCTATTCACTTTTCATCATTGTGCCGTCTATTATCGGCGCGGCCTGTTTCCCGGCGGTATTCCGTCTGACAAACAATAAAGGACGCTCTGCTTCTATCTTTGCGCTGCTTACGGGAATCAGCATGTTCTGTATGTATTTCTTTACGGCAGGGACATCACCGGTTCCTTTTTACCTGTTTTCGTGTCTGGCACAGTTTTTCTTCTCCGGATTTAACACAGCCATCTATGCGATTGTACCGGATTGTGTGGAGTATGGGGAGTGGAAAACGGGGCTTCGCAACGACGGCTTCCAGTATGCTTTCATTTCTCTGGGAAATAAGATAGGAATGGCAATCGGAACTTCCGTGCTGGCAGGGGTTTTGGGGAGCTTTGGTTATGTGGCGAATCAGCAGCAAAATCCGGCGGTTTTGTCTGTAATCAAACATTCTTTCACCACGGTCCCTGGCGCGCTCTGGATAATTACAGCGGCAGTCTTATATTTTTACCGCCTGAATAAGAAAGCCTATAATAAAATTGTAAAGGAGATTCAGGAAAGAAAGGACGGGGGAAAATAGAAAATTATAAAAGGTAGGGAAGTATAAGCAAAAGTAAGAATCCACAATTTACTTTTAAACCCTGATATGCTATACTAACGTAGCTGTTAAGGCTCTTTTTACGCGAGCAGCGATGAAAATGCCGTGCTTTCACGGGCTTTTGAAGAGAACCGCGATAGTCACAAGTAAAACCAAGGTTTTTAAGGAGGATATACAGAAAAATGAAACTAGGAATCGTCGGCCTGCCAAACGTCGGAAAAAGTACCTTATTCAATTCGCTTACAAAGGCGGGAGCGGAATCCGCCAATTACCCTTTCTGTACCATAGACCCCAACGTGGGCGTGGCTGTGGTGCCGGACGAGCGGCTCAGGCTCCTTGGGGATATGTATCATTCCAAAAAGGTAACCCCGGCCGTTATCGAGTTTGTGGACATTGCAGGACTGGTAAAGGGCGCTTCCAAAGGGGAAGGGCTGGGGAACCAGTTTTTAAGCCATATCAGGGAAGTGGACGCGGTAGTGCATGTGGTCCGCTGCTTTGAGGATGAGAACGTGGTGCATGTGGATGGAAACATCAATCCTCTGCGGGATATCGAAACGATTAATTTAGAGCTGATATTCTCGGATTTGGAAATCCTGGAACGCAGAATTGCCAAAACGGGAAAGGCCGCCCGCATGGACAAGTCTCTGGCAAAAGAAGCGGCGCTTCTTTCGGCTCTGAAAGCCCATCTGGAGGATGGAAAGCCCGCCGCCGGCTATGTGACGGAGGATGAGGACGAGCTTGCGCTTCTTTCTTCCTTTAATCTTCTCACCTACAAGCCGGTGATTTATGCGGCGAACGTCAGTGAGGAGGAGCTTGCAGACGACGGAGCCGGCAATCAGGGAGTTGCGGCGGTACGTGATTATGCGGCGCAGACGGGGAGCGAGGTTTTTGTCATCTGCGCGCAGATTGAACAGGAGATTGCGGAGCTGGACGAGGAGGAAAAGGCAATGTTCCTGGAGGATTTGGGACTTTCCGAATCCGGCCTTGAAAAGCTGATTAAGGCGAGCTATAAGCTTCTTGGACTGCAGAGCTTTTTAACCGCCGGGGAGGACGAGACGAGGGCGTGGACCATTAAAATCGGAACGAAAGCGCCTCAGGCGGCCGGAAAGATACACACCGACTTTGAGAGAGGGTTTATCAAGGCGGAAGTGGTAAACTATCAGGATTTGCTTAACGAAGGTTCATTGTCCGCCGCAAGGGAAAAGGGACTTGTGGGAATGGAAGGAAAGGACTATGTGGTAAAGGACGGGGACGTGATTTTGTTCCGTTTCAATGTCTGATTTTTGAAAGAATCTGCGCCGGCGTCTGCCTGCCTTTCATTCCGGCAGGCGGAGCGCGGGCGGCGCTTATATGAGGAAAATTATGGATATTATGGACATTGCATTCCCAAACCTGGGAATCTATCTGAAAAACGTGCCTAAGAGTTTCAGCGTTTTCGGATTTGAAATCGCCCTTTACGGGGTGATTATCTGCATTGGGGTTTTAGCCGGGATTTTGATGGCCGCCCATCAGGCGAAAGTGACGGGTCAGGATGCGGATATGTACTGGGATTTTGCCCTTTATGCCGTTATTATTTCCATTATCGGGGCAAGAATCTATTATGTGATTTTTGACTGGGACATGTATAAGGATAATCTGCTTCGGATTTTTAATATCAGGCAGGGCGGGCTTGCCATTTACGGCGGCGTGATTGGCGGGTTTTCCACTTTGTTTGTCTATGCGCGGCTGAAAAAGCAGAAAACCTTTCTTATGATGGACACCGCGGTGCCGGGACTGATTTTGGGTCAGGTAATCGGAAGGTGGGGGAACTTCACCAACAGGGAGGTTTTCGGGGAATACACAGACAACATTCTGGCTATGAGGCTGCCGGTGGCGATGGTGCGGGAGAGGGACATTTCCGCTTCGATTCTGGCCCACATGGAGGAGGGGGCGAATTATATCCAGGTTCATCCCACATTTTTATATGAAAGCCTCTGGAATCTGGGGATTCTTATTTTAATGCTGCTGTACAGGAAGCATAAGAAATTCGACGGAGAGATTGCGCTTTTTTATCTGGGCGGATACGGTCTGGGGAGAGCGTGGATAGAGGGAATAAGAACGGACCAGTTGTTTCTTCCGGGGACGGAAATACCCGTGTCACAGCTTCTTGCCGTCATTTTATTTGTGGGGGCGGTTGTCTGCGATGAGGCGGTCAGAATCAGGAAAAGAAAAAAGGAAATCTGAGACGGCGGGGGATGCCGTCCGCCAATAAAAAAATTTTTGGGGGTACAATAACAATATCTGGTGCGCACATAAACACCGGATACCACATTTATGGGAAAGTAATGAAAAATCCAGTTTTTTCAAGCTCTGCAGGATTCTGCGGGGCTTTTTTTTGCTTGCGCTTGGGTAAAAATTAAGTTAAAATAGGACTTGGGTGGTGAAAAGTGGTAGATAGTGTTACTTAAGTGGGGGAAAGTGGCGAGCATATATGTTTATTGGAGAATACAATCACACAATAGACGCCAAAGGCAGACTGATTATTCCTTCCAAATTCCGGGAGGTATTAGGTGACGAATTTGTCGTTACCAAAGGAATGGACGGCTGCCTTTTTGTGTTCGACAATCCCGAGTGGCAGGCTTTTGAAGAAAAGCTCCACGCGCTGCCCATGATAGATAAAGGCGCAAGACAATTTACAAGATTCTTCCTGGCCGGCGCGGCCAGTGTGGAAGTGGACAAGCAGGGAAGAATCCTTCTTCCGGCCGTCCTTCGGGACTTTGCCGGGATTACAAAAGACGCGGTACTGGTAGGCGTGGGCAGCAGGGTGGAAATCTGGAGCAAAGACAGATGGGAAGGCACTGTCACCTATCAGGATATGGAGGAGATTGCCGGCCATATGATTGAACTGGGAATCGGATTCTGATTTAAGGCGCAAAAGCAGCGCAGAAATGAGGTATATTATGGAATTTCATCATGCGTCCGTGCTGCTTTGGGAGACAATTGAAGGACTTAAGATAAAGCCCCAGGGAATTTATGTGGACGGAACCTTAGGCGGTGGGGGACATTCCCTTGAAATCTTAAAAAGGCTCGGTGAAAACGGGCGTCTTGTGGGAATCGACCAGGATGAGAGGGCGATAGAGGCCGCAAGGGAAAGGCTGAATCTTCCTGGCGGTGCGTCTGAAGGCAAAGTTACCATTGTCAGGAACAATTTCCGGAATACCGGACAGGTGCTAAGGGAGCTTGGCATTACAGGCATCGACGGAATGCTGCTGGACCTTGGGGTGTCCTCCTACCAGCTCGATACAAAAGAGCGGGGGTTTTCCTACCGGTTTGACGCTCCGCTGGATATGCGGATGGACAGGCGGCAGAGACTGACGGCAAAGGAAATCGTAAACGGATACGACGAAAGAGAACTGTACCGTGTCATTAAAGACTACGGAGAAGATAAATTTGCAAAGAACATAGCCAGACACATTGTGGCGGCAAGAGAAAAGAAACAAATAGAAACCACAGGGGAATTAAATGAAATTATTAAAGCGGCAATTCCCGCAAGGATGAGAGAAAAGGGTGGACATCCCTCCAAGCGAACCTTCCAGGCTATCCGAATCGAGTGTAACAGAGAACTTGAGGTGCTAAAAGAGGTTCTGGAAGAAGTGGCGGAGTTTTTAAATCCGGGAGGAAGGCTCTGTATCATTACATTTCATTCCCTGGAAGACAGAATTGTAAAGACAGCGTTTAAAACGGCGGCAAATCCGTGCATCTGTCCGCCGGAATTTCCCGTATGCGTGTGCGGGAGAAAAAGCAAAGGAAGAGTAATCACAGGAAAACCAGTATTACCGGGAGAGGAGGAGCTTTTGGCAAATCCAAGAGCGGGAAGTGCAAAGCTGAGGATTTTTGAGAGAAGTGTAAGTTAAGGAGATTTTAGATGGCAGTAAACAGAAACAGCCAAAGACAAACTGCATACAGGACTGGAAATGTCTATGTGCATGGAAATACTGCCAGAAGACTTGAAGTTGTAGAACCAAAGCAGCAGGAGCAGCAAAAGAAGATAAGCAGCCGCACAAGGAAGAACAGGGAAAGAGTGCTGCACATGAATGTGGGAACGGTTATCACGATGGCCGCCGCTATGGTGGCATCGGGGCTTATTCTCACATGGTATCTCAACCTGCAGTCGGACATTACCAACAGCATCAAGCATATTGCGTCATTGGAAAGCACCTTAAACGAGCTGAGGATGTCCAACGATGAAAACTACAGCAGAATAACCAACAACGTGGATTTGGAGGAAATAAAGAGAGTCGCCATACAGGAACTGGGAATGCGCTACGCCGAGGAAGGGCAGATTATCACCTATAACGGCGAAGGGAGCGATTATGTGCGGCAAAAAGGAGACATACCGGATTAAGGAAAGCGGGTAGTAATTTGAGCAGGAAGAAAAACAACAAATTTACAATTAAAATGCGGAAAAAGCTGGTGGTAACGTTTATGATGATACTGCTGGCTTTTGTCGGATTGTCCTATCGGCTTTTCGCCATCACCAGAGACGACGGAGAGCGGTATAAAAAGCAGATTTTATCACAGCAGCGATATGACGGAACCACAATTCCCTACAAGCGGGGCTCCATACTGGACGCTAACGGGAACATACTGGCGTCCAGCGAGAAGGTTTACAATGTAATACTGGATTCTGTGGCGGTGCTTGAAAAGGAGGAGTATCTGGAGCCTACCTTAAACGCCTTACAGAGCGAGTTCGGACTTGACACCGGTAAGATAAGAAATTACATAGCGGAAAACGGGGAAACCTCCCGCTATTATGTGCTGGCAAAGCGTCTGGAATACGAGCAGATTGAAGGATTTGTGGCGCTGCAAAGCGAGGAGGAGTCGCTGGTAAAAGGCGTCTGGTTTGAGGACGAATATAAAAGGACTTATCCGGGCGGCACGCTGGCCTGCGATGTAATCGGATTTACCACCACCGACAATGTGGGTTCCTACGGTCTGGAGGAGTATTATAACGACGTGCTCTCCGGAACGGCGGGAAGGGAATACGGATATTTAAACAACGACTCCAACCTTGAGCGGACAACCATTGCGCCGGAGGACGGAAATTCGATTGTAAGCACCATAGACATCAATATCCAGAGTATTGTGGAAAAGTATCTGAAAAAGCATGACGAGGAATACAGGGATAACGCCCACGAGGGGAACGGAGCCAACAATATCGGCTGCATTATTATGGACGTCAACAGCGGCGAGGTTCTTGCCATGGCCGGTTATCCGGTATTTGATTTGAACGACGTCCGCAATACGGAAGCCTTAAAGGGAATGCGCCTTCTGGACGCGGAGGGGAAGAAAACGGAGCCGGCGGAATACATTAACGACGAAAATCTCAGCGCTCTTAAAAACGACGACGCGGCCATGTACCAGAACCTGAACGCGCTCTGGAAGAATTTCTGCATCAACGACACCTATGAGCCGGGTTCCGTGTCAAAGCCCTTTACCGTGGCGGCCGGCATAGAAAGCGGGAGCATTACGGGAAATGAAAGCTATAACTGCGAGGGTTCCCTTACCGTAGTTTCGGGAGACAAGCCGATTAAGTGCCACAACACATGGGGAGACGGGAATCTGACGGTCGCGCAGGGAATCGAACGTTCCTGCAACGTGAACATGATGTACATAGCCCAGGCTATGGGAGCGGGTACTTTTGCCAAATTTCAGCATATTTTTAATCTGGGCCTGAAAACAAATATTGACCTTGCGGGAGAGGCGAGAACCGCGGGCCTGATTTACGAGGCTGATAAAATGCGAGCCGCGGAGCTTGCCACCTGCAGCTTCGGGCAGGGCTACAATTGCACGATGATACAGATGATAGCGGGCTTTTGCTCCCTGATTAACGGCGGCTATTATTATGAGCCCCATATGGTGAAAAAGATTATAAGCCCTTCCGGCGCGACGGTGCAGAACATAGAGCCAAGGCTGTTAAAGCAGACGATTTCGGAAAGTACGTCGGCAAAAGTCAGGGAAATGTGCAATCTGGTGGTTTCGGGCGAGAAGGGAACGGGAAAAACCGCCCGCCCGGCCGGCTATATGATTGGCGGAAAGACGGGTACCGCCGAAACGCTTCCCAGAGGAAACAGGGAATACGTGGTGTCTTTTTTGGGATACGCCCCTGTGGATAACCCGGAGATTGCCATTTACGTGGTGGTGGACAGGCCAAACGTGCCGGGAAATATCATGGACGACGCCAAGTTCGCTACAAGAATCGTGCGCAATATCCTGACGGAAGTGCTTCCCTATAAGGGAATCTTTATGACGGAAGAGCTTTCCGATAAGGAGATAGAGGAACTGGAAGCTTTGAGAATTGAAATAATGACGCCGCCTGTTTCCGGGGACGGGGAAAATCCCGACGGAGAAGAGGACGGGGACGGCGGTGAAGGAACCGGAGAGGGTGAAGGTACCGGAAATGGTGAAGGCAATGGCGGCAGCGAGGGAGACGAAGCCGGCGGAGGGGATACCGAAGGCGGCAAAGAGGGCGACGCGGAAGGCGGCACCTCCCCGACGCCGACGCGCGAAGTGTGGAAGGATTTTCCCATTGACCCGGCAACCGGTTATGCGGTGGACCCTGAAAGCGGCGCTTTTGTGGACCCTGTTACCGGCGCTGTATTAGGCGGAAGCTATGAAGACGGAGTAAGCTCCCCGACGCCTTCGGGCGAGGGCGGGGAGGACGGAGAAGGCGCCGTACCTTCGGCGTCCCCGGCGGCATAGCCGCGCCGGAAGATTTCTTTCCTTTAAAAGAATAACCTCGTGGAGAAGGTAATAAATTATAGTAATACCTTTTCCATGAGGTTTTTTATGAGTAAAAATATGACCAGCCACCGGAAGAAAATAGTCACGATTTTTTTCGCCTGTCTGGCGGTTTTCGTCATCCTTGCCGGCCGGCTTACCTATCTGATGATTTTTAAGTCCGATTACTATTCCGAAAAAGCCAAAGAGCTTCACGAAAGGGAGCGGAGCATCAAGGCCGCGAGAGGACGGATTCTGGACGCCAACGGCACGGTGATTGCGGATAATAAAACCGTCTGCACCGTCTCGGTGATACATAATCAGGTAAAAGACGCCGACGCGATTGTGGAGACTTTAAGCAGAGAGCTTGATTTGTCCGAGGATTATGTGCGCAAGAGAGTGGAAAAATATTCCTCCATTGAGAGAATCAAAAGCAATGTGGATAAGAAAACGGGGGACGCCATCAGGGCCTGCAATCTAGAAGGCGTCAAGGTAGACGAGGACTATAAGCGTTATTACCCTTACGGAAGCCTGGCCTCTAAGGTGCTGGGCTTTACAGGGGGCGACAATCAGGGAATCATAGGGCTTGAGGTAAAATACGAGGAATACTTAAAAGGACAGGAGGGAACCATTCTCACCGTCACCGACGCGAGAGGCGTGGAGATTGACGCGGCGGGGGAAGAGCGGGTGGAGCCCATTCCGGGCGGAGACCTCTACATCAGCCTGGATATGAATATCCAAAGCTATGCCACCCAGCTTGCCAGACAGGTTATGGAGACGAAAGAGGCGGAGAGAGTGTCCATACTGGTGATGAATCCGAAGAACGGAGAAATCATGGCTATGGCCGACGTGCCCGAATTTGATTTGAACAGCCCCTACGAGCTGCCGGAGGGAACGGATACGGGAAATCTTTCGGAGGAGCAAAAGCAGGAGCTTTTAAACCGGATGTGGCGGAACGGATGCATCAACGATACCTATGAGCCCGGTTCCACCTTTAAGATTATCACCGCTGCCGCCGGGCTGGAAGGCGGTGTGGTGACCACCGAGGACCAGTTTAGCTGTCCGGGCTTCATTATGGTGGAGGACCGCAGAATCCGCTGCCACAAGATTGCGGGCCACGGAGCGGAAAATTTTGTGGAAGCCACCATGAATAGCTGTAACCCGGTGTTTACGGAAAAGGAGACGAAAAAGAGCGCCGTCTTAAAGAAACAGCGCTCTTAGTAAGCAAGACATATGTTAAACGTTTCACAATCACAACTTATCCCAGTATGGCCTTATCGTTTGCAAATTCCTCTCCGCTGGCCTCCTCGAATTTATGCAGTAAATCCTCCACCGTCAGCTTCTTTTTTTCCTCTCCTCTGATATCCAGAATAATCTTACCGTCCATCAGCATAATCAGCCGGTTGCCGTGGGTGATGGCGTCTTTCATATTATGGGTAATCATAAGCGTGGTAAGCCGGTCCTTGTTTACAATGTATTCGGTGGTGTCGAGCACCTTTGCGGCGGTCTTGGGGTCGAGGGCGGCGGTATGCTCGTCCAGTAAAAGGAGCTTCGGCTTTTGCAGAGTCGCCATAAGGAGGGTCAGAGCCTGGCGCTGTCCCCCGGATAAAAGCCCTACCTTGGTGGTGAGCCGGGTCTCAAGTCCCAGTTCGAGAATCTTTAAAAGCTCCTTATATTCTTCCCTTTCCTTTTTGCTGATTCCCTGACGAAGAAAGCGTCGTCGTCCCCGGCGTTTGGCAAGGGCGAGATTTTCCTCAATTCCCATGGTGGCGGCCGTGCCGGTCATGGGGTCCTGGAATACTCTGCCTAAAAACTTTGCCCGTCTGTGCTCAGGAAGTTTGGTGATATTTACCCCGTCAATGATAATCTGCCCCGAATCCACCGGCCAGACGCCGGCGATGGCGTTCATCATAGTGGATTTTCCGGCGCCGTTTCCGCCGATTACGGTTACAAAATCTCCGTCCTCAAGAGTCAGGGAAAAGTTGTCAAGGGCAAGCTTTTCGTTTACCGTTCCGGGATTAAAAACCTTGGTGACATTCTTAATTTCAAGCATTGGCGCGTTCCCCCTTCTTTACGACTGATTTTTTGAAGTATTTTCCTTTCCAGTAAGGAATGGCAAGGAAAATGGCAACCACAAGGGCGGATAAAAGCTTCAGAGAATCCGTATCCACAAGTCCCGTCCAGAGAACAAGCTGCAGTATGATGTAGTACAGGATTGAACCTAAAACCACGCCGATAAGCTTAAAACCGAAATTGTGGAAAATCCGTTTAAACAGGGCTTCTCCTATGATGACGGCGGCAAGGCCGATTACAATAGCGCCTCTTCCCATGTTAATGTCGGCAAAGCCCTGGTACTGTGTGAGCAGGGCGCCGGATAAGGCCACCAGCCCGTTTGAAATGATAAGTCCCAGCACTTTGGCAAAATTGGTGTTGATGCCCTGGGCCCTGGACATATTGGCGTTGCAGCCGGTGGCGCGGAGCCCGCAGCCGATTTCCGTTCCGAAGAACCAGTAAAGAATGACGGTTATTAAGATAATGGCAATAATCATTACAAAGATGGGGTTTTTGTAAAAAGAAACGCCCCTGATATATCGTAAAGAAACCAGAAGGTCATATTTGTCAACGTTAACGGCCTGATTGGCTTTTCCCATAATTTTCAGGTTGACGGAATACAGGGAAAGCTGGGTCAGAATCCCGGACAAAATGGGCGGGATTCCCATAAAGGTGTGAAAAAGTCCTGTGGCAAGTCCTGCCAGCATACCGGCCAGGACGGCCGCCAGCATGGCGACAAAAACATTCTGGCCGGAGAGCAGCATTATGATGCAGACAGCGCCCCCCGTACATAAAGAGCCGTCAACGGTAAGGTCGGCCACATCCAGAATACGATAGGTAATATAAATGCCGATGGCGGCCACGCCCCAGATAAGTCCCTGTGCCACAGCGCCCGGCAGAGCGTTCAGTAAGTGTGCGATATTCATTGGTTTCCTCCAGTGCTTTATTAAGCGGATAGCAAAACACAGCGGGAGAATGGTATCTCCCGCTGGTTTCAATGTGTTAAATTATTCGGCAATTGCCTCGTAGCCGCCGGGAATTTCGATATTCAAATCTTCACAAATGGCAGGATTGTACTTCTTGGTGAAGTTGGGGGCATATTCAATCGGCATAGTGGAGATATCCGATTCTCCTGTCAGAATCTTTGCGGCCATTTTTCCGGTTGCCATGCCAAGGTCATAGTAGCTGATGGAAAGAGTGGCAACGCCGCAGCCCTTGCAGAGCCCTTCCTCTCCTGTCACAACGGGAATCTTTGCCGGACGGCAGATATTGTCAATGATTCCGGTGGAAGAAGCGGCGGTGTTATCGGTGGGAATATAAATCACGTCAACTGCGCTGACGGCGTTTGTCACAACGGAAGCAAGGTCGTTGGAATCCGAAAACGCGTAGTATTCGCAGCTATATCCTTTTTCCTCAAGGAAAGACTTGATGGTGTCAACCTGGTACTGGGAGTTTGCCTCTGCGGAGCAGTATAAAAGGCCGATGTTCTTCGCGTCGGGGAATAATTCCTGCAGCATGTCCGCCTGTCCGTCAAGGGGAGCAAGGTCGGAAGTACCGGAAACATTTCCGCCTACCGTGCCGCTGAAGCCGTCGATTTCAAGGGCAACCCCGTATTCCGTTACGGATGTGCCGAGAATGGGGATTTCGTTTGTGCCTGCCACAGCCGCCTGAAGAGCGGGGGTTGCGTTGGCGAGAATCAAATCCACATTGCCGGAAACAAAACCGTTAATGATGGTGGAGCAGGTATTGGTCTCGCCCTGGGCGTTCTGCTCGTCAAAGGTCACTTTATCGCCAAGCTCTTCCTTAAGAGCGTCCATGAAGCCTTCCGTTGCGGCGTCTAAGGCTTCGTGCTGTACCAACTGGCAGATGCCCACCGTGTATGTAGCGCCCTCGTCCGCGCCGTCTGCTTCCGCAGCGCCGTCGTCTGCACTGTCTGTGGTTTCGCCGGCTGCATCTTCCGCCGTCGCCGCCGTATCGTCAGGCGCATTCTGACCATCCGCGTCTTTCGCGCCGCTGCCGCAGGCGGTAAGACCGCAGACCATAACTACGGTTAAAATGAATGCAAGTAGTTTTTTCATAATGAATTCCTCCAGTTTTTTATTGCAGCAAAAATCACTGCGTATCAGATTATACTAGTTTAAAGCGCTAAAGTCAATATTTAAAAGTAAAAAGAATATATTTAGAGTAAGAAAAGAAGGACAGGAATGAAAGGAAATGCGGAAAAACGGTATGGAAAGCAGGGAAAGGGAGGCGGTCATGCTTCTTATGGCTGAAATGCTGGTAAAAAGAGGACTCCTTGGCAATGCGGAAAAAGGACGCATCGCGCGGATGATTGCCCGGGAGGGAAAAACGGGGAAAGGAGAATGCTTTGGAAAGAGTGGGAATTTATAACAGATGCAGCACGGAGGAGGAAAGCCAGAAAAACGCCCTTATGGCCCAGGCTCAGGAGAGCAGGGAAATGGCGGAAAAGCTAGGATGGCGGATTGCCGCCCAGTACATAGAAGCCGAGACGGGCACCATAGCCAGCAGGCGCAGCGGCTATCAGGAGCTGCTTGCGGACATGGAGGAGGATAAATTTGATATCGTTATGATTAAGTCCATAGACAGACTTACCCGTTCGGCGAAGGACTGGTATTTCTTCCTTAGCAGGCTCACCGCCAACAGGCTTCGGCTTTATATTTATATAGAAAGAAAATTTTATACGCCGGACGACAACCTGATATCGGGCATCAAGGCGATTCTGGCGGAGGACTTCAGCAGGGAGCTGTCGAAAAAAATAAAAAACGCCCACAGGCGCAGACAGGAAAAGAAAAGCGGGTGCAATATCACCTGCGAAATGTTCGGGTGGAATAAGGTGGCGAGGGACGTTTTTGAGCTGAACGAGGAGGAGGCCGCGTATTACCGGGCGGCCTTTGACCTTGCCGGCGAGGGAAAAGGTTTTTACACCATCAGCAATATTCTGTACGAAATGGGGGCAAGGGGGAGAAACGGACAGAAAATATCGGAGGTCCAGTGGCGGAAGATGCTGTACACGCCAAGAGCCCACGGCGCCGTGGTGCTCAATAAGCGCACCTACAACTTTGATGCCAAAAGATATGAGGCGGTGCCGGAAAAGGACTGGATTGTGATGGAAAACGCCTTACCGCCCATCGTTTCGGAAAAGTATCAGCAGGAAATCATCGGACTTTTACAAAAAAGGGCGGAAAAATACCGGCAGAAAATCAGGCGGCCGGAAGAGAAGGGAGGAAAAGGCATAGAGAGGGGCTGCTATGGGAAATACGCGCTTAGCGGCAAGCTTCTTTGCGCTTCCTGCGGCAGGGTTTATTACCATACGGGAAGCGTAAAGGGAGAAAAAAACGCGGGATGGAAGTGCGCCACCTTTTTGCGAAGCGGGCGGACCAGACAGGGGGAAAACCCTGCGGGATGCGATAACCGGAACCTGAAAGAAGGGGAAGTGTTTGACGCGCTTACGGAAATCTTCAGGGAGCGCCGTCCCGCCTGGTACGGAGAGGAAGCGGCGCTGCGGGGAGATTTTCTGCGCCTTGTTGCAAAAATACTGGATGTCCCCGGGGAGGAGGGGGAAGCAAAAGGGCTTGAGCGGGAGTGCAAAAGACTGAAGAAGCGGCAGGAGACGCTGATGGAGAAGCTTCTTAAAGGGGTAATCAGCGACGAGGACTTTAAAAAGTACCACGGGGAGGCGGCGCGGCGGCAAAAGGAGGCGGAAGATAAAATAGAGTGCATAAAGTCACGCAAAAGTCAATATAATAATTATGAGACGCGTCTTCAGAAAATAAAGGAAGAGATAGAAAGGGAAAAGCTTACGGAGCGGGCAATCACAGAAGAACTTCTGAAAGAAGTGGAGCGCGTTACGGTACATAAAGACGGCGGACTTGAAGTCTCTTTTTCATAAATACCTGTAACCCGGTGTTTATTACGGTAGGCCTGCGGCTGGGCGTGGAAAAATACTATCATTTTTTTAAGCAGTTCGGGCTTTTGAATAAAACCGGGGTGGATTTGCCGGGGGAGGCGGGCACCATTATGCACAAGATGGAGGACATGAAAGCGGTGGAGCTGGCCACGGTGTCCTTCGGGCAGTCCTTTCAGATTACGCCCATACAGCTTGCCACCACGGCGTCCTCCATCATCAACGGAGGCAACAGGGTAACGCCCCACTTTGCCGTGATGAGCGCCGACCGGGAAGGAAACGAAATCAAAAAGTTCTCGTACCCGGTGACGGAGCATATCGTATCAGAGGAAACCTCGGCAACCATGCGCATGATTTTGGAGCAGGTGGTGGAGAAAGGCTCCGGGAAAAACGGCTATGTGGAAGGGGAGAGGGTGGGAGGAAAAACCGCCACGAGCCAGACCCTGCCAAGGGGCAGCGGGAGGTACATTGCCTCCTTCCTCGGCTTTGCGCCGGCAGACGACCCCAAGGTGCTTGCCCTTGCGATTATCCACAATCCCCAGGGCGTTTATTACGGGGGGCAGGTGGCGGCTCCGGTTGTGAGACAGCTTTTTGAAAATATTCTTCCTTATTTAGAAAAAATGGATTATAATTGAGAGGTATAGGCTTATGGCTGGCAGTGAAATTGTGTTGCACATTGCAATGCCCATATTGATTTCGTTTGTTTTAAGCGCGGTGCTGGGCCCTTTTGTGATTCCCCTGTTAAAAAGGATGAAGGTGGGGCAGACCGTACGGGACGACGGACCGGGTACGCATTTAAAAAAGACGGGAACGCCCACCATGGGGGGCATCCTGATTATGGTAAGCGTGACAATCACTTCCTTTTTATATGTGAAGGATTATCCAGGAATCACTCCGGTTCTGGTCCTCACACTGGGATTCGGGCTGATAGGCTTTCTGGACGATTATATCAAGGTGGTGCTGCGCCGTTCCATGGGGCTTAAGGCATGGCAGAAAATGTTGCTGCAGCTTCTGGTGACGGGGATGTTTGCTTACTACGCCTTCCATGGAGCGGATATTTCGCCCATCATGCGGATTCCTTTTGTAAAAGGATACTACGTGGATTTCGGGTGGCTGAACATTCCGGTGATGCTGCTTGTGGTGACGGGAACGGCCAACGGCGCAAACTTTACCGACGGGTTAGACGGCCTTGCGGGAAGCGTAACGGTGCTGATTGCCACCTTTTTTACCATGGCGGGTATCGGACTGAATGCGGGAATAGAGCCTGTTACCTGCGCGGTGACGGGAGCGCTTTTAGGGTTTTTGCTGTTTAACGTTCATCCGGCCAGCGTGTTTATGGGCGATACCGGCTCTCTGGCGCTGGGGGGCTTTGTGGCGGGATGCGCGTATATGACAGGGCTTGCGCTGTTTCTTCCGATAGTGTGCTTTATCTATGTAATAGAAGTGCTGTCGGTTATCATACAGGTGGGATACTTTAAAATAAGCGGCGGGAAAAGAATATTTAAGATGGCCCCTCTCCACCATCATTTTGAGCTGTGCGGATGGAAGGAGACAAAGGTGGTGGCGGTCTTTTCGATTATTACGGCGGCGCTGTGCCTTTTGGCCCTGCTGGGCATAGGATGACAGAGCCGTTAAAAGCGGCGCGGAAATGGGGATAAATATGAATTTACAAAATAAAAAGGTTCTGGTAGTGGGAAGCGGAAAAAGCGGGATTGGAGCGGTAAGGCTGCTGGGAAAATTGGGCGCGCTGCCGGTGCTTTTTGACAGCAATGAAAAGCTTGATAAGGAGGAGCTTTTGGAGAAAACGGGAAAAATTCCGGGGATGGAGATTCTTTTAGGAAGCATACCGAAGGAGAGGGAAAAGGAGTTCTTCCTGGTGGTGATAAGTCCCGGCGTTCCCGTGGACGCTCCCTGGCTCTCCGGCTTCCGGGCGCTTAACATTCCCGTTTTCGGGGAAATCGAGCTGGCGGGTTCCTATGCCAAAGGAAAGGTAATCGGAATTACGGGAACAAACGGAAAAACCACAACGACGACTCTGGTGGGGAAGATAATGGCTGCCTTTTACGAATCGGTGTACGTGGTGGGAAACATAGGGAACCCTTACACGGATATCGCCCTCGATACCCGGGAAGATACCGTGACGGTCGCGGAAATCAGCAGTTTCCAGTTAGAGACTGTTTACGACTTCAAACCGGCGGTGTCGGCCATACTGAATATCACGCCCGACCATTTGAACCGGCACCATACCATGGAGTGCTATGTAAAAACCAAAGAGGAAATCGCCAAAAACCAGGGCAAAGAAGATATTTGCGTATTAAACTATGAGGACGAATATACAAGAGATTTCGGTGAAAGATGTCCGGCAAAGGTGGTCTTTTTTTCCTCCAAAAGAGAGCTGCCGGAAGGGATTTACCAAAAAGACGGGGATATCTTCCTTGCCGGGGCAGGAATGAAGGAAAGCCGCAAACTGATGAATATCCATGACATGAAGCTGGTAGGCATGTGCAATGTGGAAAACGTGATGGCCGCCATTGCCATCAGTATGGCCATGAAGGTGCCGGAGGAGATTATTCTGGAAACCATCCGGGAATTTCAGGCGGTGGAGCACAGAATCGAATTTGTGGATACGAAAGGCGGCGTCGATTATTATAACGATTCCAAGGGAACCAATCCCGACGCGTCGATTCAGGGAATCCGCGCCATGACAAAACCCACGGTGCTCATTGGGGGCGGGTACGATAAGGAAAGCAGCTACGACGAATGGATTGAAGCCTTTGACGGGAAGGTGAAAGCGCTTGTTTTAATCGGCCAGACCAGAGAAAAGATTGCCGCCTGCGCCAGGCGGCACGGTATACAAAACGTGATACTGGCGGATACTTTCGGGGAAGCCTTCGCTGTCTGCGTCAGCCAGGCAGAGCCCGGGGACGCGGTGCTCTTATCGCCGGCCTGCGCAAGCTGGGGCATGTTTAAGGATTATGAAGAGCGGGGAAGAATGTTTAAAGAGTTGGTGGAAAAGATTGGAGTTTAGCGATTGTGGCAGTAAGACGATTTGGAAACAGTCAGAGAAGAAGAGAAAGGGAAAGACAGGAATCGTTTTTTGATTATACCCTGCTTTTCATTGTGCTTTTTTTGCTTGCTTTCGGGCTGGTGATGCTCTACTCCGCCAGTTCCTATGACGCGAGCCTGCACTATGACGGGGATTCCGCGTATTTCCTTAAAAAGCAGGTGGGGGCCACGATTCTTGGCATAGCGGCCATGATTGTGGTTGCCAATATTCCCTATCATTTCTGGGAACGGTTTTCCCTGATAGCCTGCGTCGTATCCATTGTGCTGATTTTCCTGATTATTCCTTTTGGCTACGAGGCCAACGGTGCGAAAAGATGGCTGAAGATTTTCGGTATTTCCATTCAGCCGGCGGAGGTTGCAAAGCTGGCGATTATCCTGTTTTTGTCCAGTCTGATTTGCAGGCTTGGACGGAAGGTGCGGACCTGGAAGGGATTTATGGTGGTGCTTGCGATGCCGGCCTTTATCGCCGTTTTAGTCTGGCAGATTACGGAGAACATGAGCTCCGCCATCATTATTCTGGGCATTGCGGTACTGATGCTGTTTGTAGCCTGTCCGGATTACAAGCGGTTCATTCTTCTGGGGTTTCTGGCCGCAGGGGTGGCCGCCCTGGCGGTATACGTGATTGTCCAGCTCAGCCAGTCGGAAAACGCCGCCGCGGTGGGCGTGCGCGGAAGCAGAATACTGGCCTGGCTTGACCCCGAGGCATACGCCAGCGGAAAGGGCTTCCAGACGCTTCAGGCGCTGTACGCCATAGGCTCCGGCGGACTCTTTGGCGTGGGATACGGAGG
>OFFW01001000.1_pt1 | contig 18008 bp, 14 predicted proteins | sample 1521501 | NCBI WGS metagenome assembly OFFW01 (sample SAMEA3504107, study PRJEB24116) | mouse gut metagenome | biome: mouse gut; feature: mouse-associated habitat; material: faeces | place: Denmark | collected 2011
TATAAGTGCGCCCTTGCCGGGGGCAGGGGTAGGGGTAGGGGCGCAAGCCCGTTACCCTTGCGCCCCGTTCCGGCTCCCGTCTGCGCCGGTTCGTCATACGCTTTCCATGAAAAATGCTCCCGCCAATTTGGCAGGAGCAAGGTTGATACTTTGAAATTCTCTGATGGATAGTGGTGGAAAAATGGCGGCAGTTGTGGTAAGCTAAACACAAACAACAGTGGGGGAATTTTATGTGTTCAACAAAGATTATAAGGTATTTTAATGTGATTTTCTCGCTTTTGCTCTGTGTATTGCTTTGTGGTTGCCAACGAGGTATGATTGGCTTCACACCACCAGAACAAACGGAGTTTGTAGTAGACGGAGAATACAGGCCATTCAATGTTCCAAGGAAAACGATGGAAAAGCTGATGGAACTGGTAGAGGCGGGGGATATTGACAGTATCTACGAAGTGTTTTCTCAAGCTGTAAAAGAAGATAATGATAATCTCTACATAGAAGTTGAAGCATTAGTCCATTTTTTGGGTGAAAATGCTGTGTCCTGGGATTTCACTGGGTCTTATAGTATAGGGGACAGCCACTACGGTATACATACGGAAACGCGGTCAGCAACATATAGTGTTCAGACAAATGGTGGAGTTTACACATGTTGTATTCGTGATGTACCAAATAATTCAGAAAATCAGAATGTAGTGGGATTTTCAAGCATCTCTATCTATCCCATAGGACTGGATATTGAATATGGTCACAGCGGACAGTTTGGTAGTTTAGTCGTTTACCGAGTTGGTCAGGATACAGAGGATTTCTTAGTTGCTCCCTTGCCTATGGAAAAACTGGTAGAACTGATAGACCAAGGGGATACTGACGGCATCCTCAAAGTATTTTCCCCAGTAGTAAGGGATACCGCAAATGGATTGCAGGAAGAAGCATCGGAACTGATAAGCTTTATGGACGACAAGGTTATATCTTGGGAACCTTATACTTGGATGCAGAGCGCACAATATATCAATGGTGTCAAAGCTACCTTGCGGGAAATGTTCTTCTACCTACACACTGACAGTGGACTATACCGATGTGATATTCGCGATATTCCAGAAGATACAAGTCAAGGAGTAAGTGCAGGAATTTACAGCATTTCAATCTTTCCTGCTTTATTCCCTGACCAGACCCCAGATCTTGATGAAACATATGATGGATATTGTACTTGGGGTCGGGAGAATATGGGTATTTCGATAGCGTATCAACAAGAAAATCAAACCGACTAAAATTAAATAACCCACTCCTCCCGACCTTGCTTCAAAGGCCCGTTACCCTTGCGCTGCGCCCCCGTCTGCGCCGTCCTCCTGCGCTGTATGGGTGGTCTCGATGGTGGGCTGGGTGTTACCCCTCACCGCCGTTCCTGCGCCCTGTGCGGGGGCTGTGGCGGCGTTCTGGGCGGTCAATCCGTCCAGTATGCGGCGGCTGTGTTCGGTGGCGATGGTCTGCTCCACAAAGGTCTTGAACTGCTCCTCGGTCAGCGGGATGGTGTCGGGCAGCAGCTTCTCGATAAACCCCATGCGCTTGCAGAGGCGGTTCGTCCTGTCCTTGCGCTCCTGCTCTTTCTGCTCCTGGATTAGCCGCTTTTTCTTGTTTTCAAGCTGCTTGATTTCTTCCTCGATGCTTGATCTTCTCAATCCGTCCTGCGTGACGTAGCAACCCAAGGGCGACACTGACCTCACCGTTTCCGGCTATTTTGTGCAGGACACCACCGGCACCGCTACTGAGATAATAGAAATGGTGCTGATGGCCGAGAGCCGCTGCCAGCACCGCTCCGGCCTGCGACCTTCTGCCAGTTCTTCGGCGATAAGCCCAGCCCGGATCACCGCCAAACCCTTCCTGCCATACTGCGGCCTGCCAGAGAACGAAGCTGTGGGGGCAGGGGGTTTTACGGGGGTGCGCTACTTGGCGAGCAGTGCATTTGTTCCCACAAATGCTCAAAATGGACTTTCAGCGTGACCGCTGGAAGTCCATTTTTGCTCGTTGGGGCCGTACCCCAAACCCCGTGAACAGCCCCGTTGCCAGGGCTGGCTGCGCGTTCGGTTCCCGAACGCTATTGTCCCTGCTTCGCAGGGACAGACGGGGCTTACGCCCCTTGTGGAGCCGGAAACGGCAGTCCCTGCTTTTCCGGAAAAAAGAAAAAAAGCGGGGCTGGCCTACATCTCTGTAAGCCAGCCCCGCCAAGATCATCTGTGCTGATCGGTGCGCTGTTCCTCCTTGCGCCGCTCCTCCATAGCCGCCTGTTCCTTCTCCTTTTCCAGAAGGACAGCCGCCACTTTCTGCGCTACAAGGTACTCCTGCATCTCCGTCCTCGTCTTTCGGTACGCTGGGTACGCCGCCCGTTTCTGCTCCAGAAGCCGGGCATACTCGGCGTTCAACTCCTTGACACGGGGGAGCTTTTTCAAGCCGAGCTGTTCAAAAGCCTCCTTCGCCGCCTTGTGCAGTGTGATAGCCTCCCGATGCCCCTCAAGGAACTTTTTGCTGTATCCAGCCTTGCGGTAGGCCACATAGACCTCCCTGGTCTTGGAGTAGTTGATGATGTGTTTTTTCAATGCGGCGATCTCCTGCATCCGCTGTTCCGCCGCCTTGATGGAGTCCCCCAGACCGTTGAATTGGGTGACTGCCGCATCCGCCCTCGCCGCCAGTTCGTCAAAGCTGTCGATCTCGTTCTCCTGCAAAAAGCACATGACCTGTGCCATCTGTTTCAGGTTAAAGAGGGTCGCCCACCGCTGGTATCCGGCGCCCTTCCCCTCGTTCAGCTTCGCTTGAATATCAATGAGAAGGGAAAACTTCTTGTCGTGGACCTGCTGGCTTTTCCCCACAGGCCGCTCCCGGCGTTTCCCGGCAATAGCGTCTTTCAGATCGTCCACCGTGTAGCCCTCGCCCAGCGAACTGAACCGGGCAAAACGGTCCTGCCCCCTGCATCGGATAGATGGCCGCTTGCCCGGTTTGTACTCGCACCCGGCCTCCTTCAGGAAAGAGATCAGTTCTTCAAAGTCCTTTGGTTTTCTCTGTAATGCCGCATCAATGATGGCCCGCAGGTCATCACGGTTGGAAGGCCGCTTGGGGTACTCGGTGCGCTTTTTCCGTTCCCGGTAGGGGCGCGGCTCTATGACAGAAAGCCCATGCTCCAAACACAGACGGTCACTGACCCGTTGTAGAGCCAGCCCGGACAAAAAGAAATCCCTGAACTTCCGGGTGCAGTCCAGGGCGGTGGAATTGAAGATGATGTGGTTGTGGATATGCGCCCGGTCGGTGTGGGTGGCAACGATAAAAGCGTGTTTCCCCTTGGTGAAGCGCATCCCCAGCTCATAGCCGATACGGTTGGCCTCCTCCGGCGTGACCTCGCCCGGTTTGAAGGACTGCCGTATCTGATAGGCGATGACATCATGCTCCTGGCGGCGGCCCGTCATGTGTTCGTACTGCCGCTTTGACAGAAGGAACTGCTCATCCGCTGTCCGAGCGTCGCACTCATAGCTGGAGATATATTTTCCGCCCGCGGTCTTTTCCTCATTCTTGGAATAGTCCGTCCTGTCCGCCAGCGTCTGGGCGATAGTCTTGCCCTTGTTGATGTGGAGCGCGATCAGCCGTGTCGCCGCCATAGTCCACCTCCCTCGTTCATGGTCTTACATTGCCAGTTCCTCCGGGAACCGTGTACTCCGCACCTTTCCGGGGAAGCTGTCCCTCTGCGGGTCGGCTGTCCCCCTGCGGTCGAAAGCGGCGATCTTCTTTTCAAGACCGGCCAGGTCTTTCTCCTTTTCCTTGACGATGGTGGTGCGCTCCTCCAGAGTGCCGGAGATCAGCTCGTCCAGCAGATACTCCACATAGTCCATCTTCTGCAAGGCTTCGCAGAACAGAGGATGCCAGTCCTCGTCCTCCGGCTGCGGCGCATACCGCTCCTTCCAGTCACGGAGCAGATGGAGGTACTCGCACAGTACACGGTAACAGCGGTTCTCCTTTTTGCGGTACTCCTGTGCCGCCGCCAGTTTGGAAATGACAGACGGCCTTTTCTGGGGCTGCCATGTTTGCAGGCCCTCATACCGCACTCCGAAATCCTCCGCCAGCTTCTCGGCGGCTCTCTTGGGGGAGAGGTCGAACAGCTTGCCCACAAAGTCGATCACATCCCCGTCCTCCTGACAGCCGAAGCAGTGAAACCGCTTATCCACCTTCATGCTGGGCGTCCTGTCATCATGGAACGGACAGCAGGCCATGCCGTTCCGCTTGACCTCGATCCCGTAATGCTCCGCCGCCGTCCTTGTTGGTATGGCGTCCTTGATCGCTTCAAATAAATTCATTGTCATGCCCCCTTTCCCGGTATGTAAAAGGGGCGAAAAAAGAAGGAGCGGCATTGCCGTTCCTTCCTGTGCGCTTATCATAAAATTTCATACCATGCCTTGAAATCTGCCGCTTGGTACTGTATAATTAACTCGACAAATCGGAATATGGAGGCAAGCTATGAGTGTAAGTGAACGAGAAAATATTCATACCCTCTTTTTAGGGAAAAATTATCTTGAGCTTTATAAAACGCAGTCAAAGGTACTACAAGCAATGTTATTTGTTGAAACCCAGAAAGAATTTGAGGATTTCTTAAAAAACGAAGAAAGATTAGAAGAAGATATATTCTGGCTTTACTATGAAACAGTACAGGGCGAAAGTTTGTTAATTGGCGGGTATGAAGAAGATGTTACTTCTAAAGTAACTACATTTATGAAAAAGAAACTGCCGGAAACTGCGTTCACAGCTATTCAGGAATATTTACAAGATATTTATGTGGACATTGACGATATGGATAATCTGCAAGAAAAGATGGATATTCTCAATCAGCATTTATCAGAATACGGCTATCATGTTCAGATAGAAAGTGAAGATACATATTGTGCATTAGCCTACTTCTTGATGTTAAAGCAAAAGTAACTATTCCAGTTTGTCGGGCAGTCACTGAAACAGGCGACTGCCCGGTTTGCTATACTTCCATGCCATATTCCCGTGAAAGCAGACCGCTCAGAAGATCAGCCGCCTCGCTCATGCGGTCATGCTCGTTCCCATAGGTCCACTCGGTCACAGTATCGCCGTACATCTGCTCCCGCATCCAGTCAAGCAGGGCCTTCGTCTCGTTCTTCGGAAAATCCATCTTCGCCCACCCTTTCATAGTTTACGAATGGAGAAACGCCCCAAGGCTGCCGGCCCACTCGCCGGCCAGTTCCACCAGGAGCATGGCGGAAAACTGGAGCGCCACACAGACCGCCTCCACGCCGAACAGGATCGCCACATTCAGCCAGTCCCGGACGCACACCTGATAGATGCCGCAGGCCAGGATCATCAGCATGAACAGCCCGACAACATAGGCGGAGAGGTTGGATGCCAGCCTGCCTACAATATGGAATGTATATAGTACCAGCATCAAGGGGAGCGCCAGCAGTTTCAAAGGGAGTTTCAGAAGCCTCATATTTTGTCCCGTCCTTTCCTGTTTCCTGAGTACAGTTTACCGCGCTGGCCCGCTGTCCGGCAAGGATGCTGCCTATGTAAAGGACGCGGAACCGCTCCGCGCCCTTTTGTAAAACTTTTGAAGCCCCCAGCCGCTATCGGATGCTGGCAAGGCGGGCAAGGGACTGTCTGGACAGCTCCCATATCTCGTCCAGCCGGGAGCGCAGGTCCTCAACGTCGGCAGCATAGACGCTCCCGGTCTCGTTCGCCCGTTTCGCATACTGGTTCAGGTTGGTGCTGCACCGCTGGAGCAGGACAATGAGCTGGCGCACATCTGCCAGGTCCAGCCTCACGCAGATACCGTCCAGAGCCATCTTTCGGACATAGGCGCTCATGTTCAGGATGCCGGCCTCCTCCATCTTGGAGCGGATGCGCTCCTTATCTTCAGGGGAGATACGCACCTTCAGTTCTTCCTCTTTCTTCATCCCCGCTCCGGCTCCTTTCCGGGCTTTTTGTCCGGGGGTATCTCCGCCGCCCGTTTTTTCAGGTCCTCCAGGACGGAGGGCCGTTCGCCCTCACCGACCTCCTCACTGACCTCCGCCTCATCCTGGGAGATGCTCTCGTCCATACTGAGGGCGGCGTCCAGCTCCGCAAGTCTCGCGCTCTTTTCGGCAAGCTCCGCCTCCTGGGGGAAGGGCTTTGTCAATTCCACCTGTGCGGCTGCCTGCTGGTTCCACAGGTTCTCCAACTGCTCCTGTCCCCGCTCCAGCCGTCCGGGGATACCGGCCAGGGCGTTGTCCAGCCGGGTCAGGTTGCCCCTGGCGTCCGTCCCCAGGCTGACACGGTGGCTCATCTCGCCCTTCAAGGTGATCTGGAACTGCTTCTCAAAGGTGTTGTAGGAAAGCTCCATCTGAAAGCCCCGGTAGCTGCCGATGGGGATGCCCTCGGTGCTTTTGATCTCCCTGCACAAGGCAAGGATGGCGTCCCCGGCGTCCGCTTTTTCCGCGTAATGTTTGCCGCCGACCTCCATCCCCACAAAGCCCTCCTCCGGGAGCGGGTGGGCCTCCGCCGTCCTCATATCCGCCTCAAAGCCCCGGTTGCGGCTCTGCTGGGCCTCAATCTCGGCGGGGAAGTATTTCAAAAGCTGATCCTCCAGCCGGAAGTGCTTGCTCTGGTAGTCGGCCCGGAGGACTTTCAGCTTCGCCACATCCACATCAAGGTCCATCTTCTCACGGATCAGCGGATTTCCGGCGCACAGGGCCTTGATCTCCGCATAGGAGAGCGCCTGCTCATCCACATCGTCACAGCTTCGGACGGGGGACTTGCTCGTCATGATCTGGCTGATGAATTTCTGCTTGTTCTCCAAAGTCTGGTAGAGGTAGGCGTCAAAGGTCCCCTCCGTCACATACTGGAAAATCTGCACCTGTTTGTTGCGGTTGCCCTGCCGGATGATGCGCCCGTTGCGCTGGGTCATATCGGCGGGGCGCCAGCCCACATCCAGGTGGTGGACCGCCACAAGACGGTCCTGCACATTGGTCCCGGCGCCCATCTTCTGGGTGGAGCCGAGCAGGACGCGCACCTCGCCGGTCCGCACCTTGCCGAACAGCTCCTTCTTCTTCGCCTCGGTGTCGGCGTCATGGATAAAAGCGATCTCCTCACGGGGGACGCCAGCCGCCACCAGCTTGTCCCGGATGTCCTCGTAGACATTGAAAGTCCCGTCCCCCTTGGGCGTGGACAGGTCGCAGAACAGCAACTGGGTCAGACGGTCCGCCTGGCCCTCCTCCCAGATACGGAGGACATTCTGGACGCAGGCGTTCAGCTTGCTGTTGGGGTCATCGGGCAGGAGCGGGTTCATCAGCCGCTGGTCGAGGCCGATCTTGCGCCCGTCCGAGGTGATCTTGAGCATATTATCGACCGAGGGGTCCACGCTACCCCCGTGGACAGCGGCGGCCCGTTCGGACAGGTCGGCCACCATCTCCTTCTGTATCTCCGAGGGCTGCACCACCACGGTCTCAAACTTCGCCTCCGGCACAGGAAGATGGAGCTGGTCGGCGGTCTTGATGTCGGCCACCTCCTTGAACATACTCATCAGCTCCGGGAGGTTGAAGAACTTGGCAAACCTCGTCCGGGCGCGGTAGCCGGTCCCCTCCGGGGCCAGCTCTATGGCCGTGGTGGTCTCGCCAAAGGTGGAGGCCCACTGGTCGAAATGGGTCAGCCCCTTCTGCCGGAGCGTACCATGCTGCAGGTAGCGCATCATGGTGTAAAGCTCTGTCATACTGTTCGACACCGGGGTCCCCGTGGCAAAGACCGTACCCTTCCCGCCAGTCAGTTCATCCATATACTGGCACTTCATGAACATATCCGAGGACTTCTGCGCCTCGGAGGTGGAAAGCCCCGCCACATTCCGCATTTTCGTGTAGAGGAACAAATTTTTGAACGCATGAGCCTCGTCCACAAAAAGCCGGTCCACACCAAGCTGCTCAAAGGTTATCACATCGTCCTTGCGCTCTGTTGCTTGCAGTTTCTCCATCCGGGCCTCTAAAGATTTCCGGGTCTTTTCCAACTGCTTGATGGTGAAGCTCTCGCCCCGCATGGCCTTCATCTCGGAAATGGCGTCGGTGATCTCGTCTATCTGCTCCTGCAAGATGCGCTCCTGCCGCTCGGCGGATATGGGTATCTTCTCGAATTGGCTGTGGCCGATGATAACGGCATCATAGTCGCCGGTCGCTATCCTCGCACAGAACTTCTTGCGGTTGGCCGTCTCAAAGTCTTTTTTCGTGGCGACCAATATCTTCGCGCTGGGGTAGAGCCGCAGGAACTCGCTGGCCCACTGGAGGGTCAGGTGGTTCGGCACGACAAAGAGGGACTTCTGGCACAGCCCCAGCCGCTTCGCCTCCATAGCCGAGGCCGCCATCTCAAAGGTCTTGCCCGCGCCCACTTCGTGGGCAAGCAGGGTGTTCCCGCCGTAAAGCACATGGGCGATGGCCCCCCGCTGGTGTTCCCGCAGGGTGATGTCCGGGTTCATGCCGCCCAGGACGATGTGGCTGCCGTCATACTCACGGGGGCGGGTGCTATTAAACAGCTCGTTGTAGGTCCTGACTAAATCCTCCCGCCGCCTGGGGTCACGCCACACCCAATCCCGGAAAGCGTCCTTGATGGCCTGCTGCTTCTGCTGGGCGAGGGTGGTCTCCTTCTTGTTCAGCACCCGCTTCTGTTTCCCGTCCGCGTCCTCAATGGTGTCGTAGATGCGGACATCCCGGAGGTTCAGGGTGTCCTCCAAAATGCGGTAGGCGCTGGCCCGGTCTGTGCCGTAGGTCATATACGCCATGACATCGTGCCGCCCTGTGGCGTTCTTGCCCGTGACCTGCCACTCCGCGGTGGAGGGTGAATATTTCACCTGTACCGCGTTCCGAAGCCGCCACGGGGTATCAAAGGTCTCCTCCATGAACTGCTGGATATAGTCCTTGTCGATCCAGGTCGCGCCCAGGCGCACATCAATTTCAGATGCGTCCAGGTCTTTGGGCTGTGCCTGTTCCAGGGCCGCCACATTGACGGCGTAGGCGGGGTCGGTGGCCGCCGCCATCCTCGCCACCATCAGCTTGTCCCGGACATTGCCGGAGAGGTAATCGTCTGCGGTATGCCAGCCCCGGAGGGGGTCGTCCGCCACAGCCTCACGGGGGTCGCGGAAGATCACGCCCCGCAGTTCCTCGGTGATGCGCCCGTACTCACCGGGCGTCCCCAGCAGCTCGGACATGAACCGCAGATCGGCCCTGCCCCGCTCCCCGATGGAGACCGCCAGCGCCTCGCTGGGCGTATCCACGCTGGTGATATGGTGTTCCGGGCGGATGGTCCTTTTTGTGAACATATCCGCCTTGCTCTCCAGCCGCCCGTCCTCGTCAATATTCTCAAGGGAGCATAACAGGTAGTAAGAGGAGTCCTCGTCAAACACCCTTGCGTTGGCGCTGGAATTGATGGTCCCAAACTTTGCGTAAAAGGCGTCATAGGCGGCGTTCAGCTCCGCCTGCTTCGCCTGGATGTCCTCATCCGGGTAGTCCTCCAGCTGGTACTGGATCAGTTCGTTCACGATCTGCCGCAGGCCGATCATCCCGGCTGCGCGCCCCTTTGCCGTATCGCTCAGCTCCACGGGCTTCATGACGCTGTTCTCCCGGAAGTAGACCTCCCCGTCCACCAGGGCATAGGAGAAGTTCTTTACATCCGGGTCGGCGGGGATGGCGCCCCGTTCGGCGGCCTCGTCCGCGATGTCCGCCTCGTCCCGCTCCACCGCCTGATAGCTGCCGTGGATATGGGAGACAGCCTCCCGGAGCTGTTCCGCAAGGTCGGCGCCGGGGGTGGGGGCAACGGTACATTCCTCCCGCCCGTACTGTGTGCTTTCGGTGGTCAGCTCGCCCAGCACCATCTCAGGATGGTCTACAAAATAGCTGTTGAGGGTAAGGCCCTCCGGGGTCTGCCCCAGGTGTACCCAATCCGGCTCGATGTCGATGGGACGGTCCCGCTTTTGCAGGAACAGGATGTCCGACACGACCTCCGTCCCGGCGTTGGCCTTGAAAGCGTTGTTGGGCAGACGGACCGCCCCCAGCAGCTCCGCCCGCTGCGCGATATACTTCCGGGCATCGGGGCTTTTGGCGTCCATCGTGTAGCGGCTGGTGACAAGGGCCACCACGCCCCCCGGACGCACCTGGTCGAGGGCTTTTGCGAAGAAATAGTTGTGGATGGAGAAGCCCAGCTTGTTATAGGGCTTGTCGTTCACCTTGTAGTCGCCGAAGGGGACATTCCCGACACAGAGGTCGAAGAAGTCCCGCCTGTCGGTGGTCTGGAAACCAGCCACCTTGATGTCCGCCTCCGGGTACAGCTTCTGGGCGATGCGTCCGGTGATGGAGTCCAGCTCCACACCGTAGAGGCGGCTACCCGCCATGCTGTCAGGAAGCAGACCGAAGAAATTGCCCACGCCCATGCTGGGTTCCAGGATGTTGCCCGTCTGGAATCCCATCTGCTCCACCGCGTCATAGATCGCCCGGATCACGGTGGGGCTGGTGTAATGGGCGTTCAGGGTGGACGCTCTGGCGGCGGCATATTCCTCCGGCGAGAGGGCGGCGTACAGTTCCCTGAACTCGCCTGCCCAGCTATCCTTTTTCTCGTCAAAGGCATCCGCCAGACCGCCCCAGCCCACATAGCGGGATAGGACCTCCTGCTCCTCTGGCGTGGCGTCCCTGCCGTCGAACTCCAGCTCATGCAGGAGGTTGATGGCGTCCATGTTGGCCCGGAACTTCGCTTTGGGTCCGCCCTCGCCCAGATGGTCGTCCGTAATGCGGAAATTGCGGGCGGCGGGCTGTTGGGTCTGCTCCGGCTGTCCGTGTTCCGGCTCCCCGAAATGCAGCCGTTCAACGACCACATCAAAGGGCAGGCCGTTCTTGTCGCCGGGGTAGATGGTCTCGGTGGTGGCGGTGATTTCTGGCTCACTTTTTAACTTCGCCGCGTTTTGCGGCGAAGTTGGCCTTGCATCTAACTTGTGCGCGTTTTGCGCCCAAGTTGAGTCTGGGTGGAGAACCGATTGGACCTGTTCCCGCAATCCGGGGGTATCTTTCAGTTCGGCCCCGTCAATGAACGCATACGCCTCGGCCCATGTCTTGAAGGAGGTGGGATACCCGCCCATCAGGTCGCCCGCCCGGAAGATGAGGGGGTCCAGCGCAGTAGTGGAAAGCGGGTCATAGAAAAATCCTGCCGTCTGCATGGCATCCACGATACGCCGCTGTTCAGGCTCCAATGCGGCAATGGCCGTTTCCGTCTGGCTCTGGTAGTCCGCCGCCCATTTATCAACATCCGCAAAAGAATCTTCTTCCCTCTGTGCGGAAAGGATATGCTCGACCGCATCCCGGTCGGCCTCCGCAAAGCTGAATGTGACATCGCCGTTCTCATGGACGAACCGCGCCGTGGAGATGCCGGCCTCGCCCATCTGCTCCTCCAGGACGGGGGCCTCCTCCGCCGTGACCTTCACCCGGTAATTGGGGGTCGTGACCTCGATCTTCGCACCGGGCAGGAATGCGTTGTTCCTGACATCCGCCCAGAGCATCCGCTCCAGCCTCTCCTTGCTCTCAGCGCGGAGGACGGGATAGGCCAGCGTAGGGTCACGGAGCTGGACATCGAACAGGCCAATCTCCTCCACGATATAAGCCGTGTCCTCCAGATAGACGGTATCGCCCACCTGATAGGTCGGCTCCTGCGGTGCGGCAGGGGTAATATCCTTCCCGGCTCCTTCATGGGCCATGCCCTCCGGCGTTTGCCCCGCTTCTGTGCCGGGAATAGGCTCCTCCATGACCCTCTCGGCCTTGGGGCGGTGTGAGCGGAGCGCCGTCTCCGCCTCCTCAAAGGTAGCGAAACCGCCAGCCGTAGCTATAGCAAAACGGCGCTGTTCATCGTAGCCGTAGTGGTTGTAGAACTGCCCGTTGGGATACTGCTGGATGACGATGGCCTCATCGCCGCTGCGGTAGCTGGCGGCAGTCTGCACTGCTTCTTTCGGCTGGGCGTCCCGGATGTGTCCAGTCCGCAGGCTATGCTCGAACATCTCCCGGTCCATGAACACCTGGTCCCGCCCCGGCTCGTCAGGGTAGACATAGAACACATCCCCATCCGTGATGCTCGTCAGGACGATCTCCTTTGTACCGTCCTCGGAATAGATGGTGAACGGGTCCCCGATGCCATATTTTAGCGGCGGCAGCTTTGCCTCCTCCGTTTTGAGCCAGTCGGCGGCCTCCCGCCTTGCGACATCCTCCTTGACCTGGAGCAGATAGTCCTCAGCCTGCCACTCGCTGGTGAACTCCTCGGAGACGCCCTCCGGGTCAACATATATCTCATCCCGGATGTCATCCCAGACGGCATAGCCGCCCTCGGTCTCGATCAGGAAGAACCGCTCTGGGGCGGCATAGTTGCTGCCGTCCGCCATCCGCGCCGCCTGTGCCAGCATCTCGCTTGTGCGGTCGGGCGGGTCCGGCAGTTCCGGGGCGGCGGTCATGGTCTCATAGGTCTCGTCCAGCAGGGACTGGTGGAGGCGGTCATGGAATTCCGGCACATCGAAATACAGCCGCATGAAGCCCGTGTCCTGGATGGTGAGCGCCGCCTGTTCGATGGCCTTGCCGCCCTCCACATAGGCGGTCTCTTTGTCGTTGTTGTCACAAGCGTTCCGATACGCCGTGTCCCGCAGGAGGGCGTCCCGGATGACAGGGTAATACCGCTCATAGATGTCTGCCGGGGTAGGGGGAAAACCGTGTCCGGGAGCAGGGAGAGGGACGGCGCCGAACTCGGCGTAATTCTTCTCAAGGGCGGCATACCGCTGTTTGTCCGGGCCGCTCAGATACTGGCCGTTCTGGATGAGCGCACCGAGCCGCTTCTCGACCTCGGACCAGCGCAGGCGCACCTCTGCGTTGTGGCTGGCGTCACGGATCACCAGTCCCTGAGGGCGGGTCTGCACACCGCCCCGGCTGCCATCGGAAAATTGCCAGCTCTGCCCACTGTTGGTCCCATACTCGCCTTTCAGATACTCCACACGCTCATCTGGCGTGTTCTCCTGCGAATAAAGGGCAGCGATACGCAGTTTGCCGCCGTCATAGGGGGAACCGTGGCGGAGGATGCGCTCGATCTCCGCGTCAGGAATAGAAAAAGCGGGGGCGGGAGCCTCTGCCGGAGCCTGTTCCTCTTTTTTGGGCATAGCAAAGGCGGAGGGCTTTTCGCTCTCCGCCTGTCGGTCTATCATTGAGATCTGTTCCATCTCGGAGGGGAACAGCCCCTCCAGCGTCAGTTGTTGATAAGTTCCGCCATCACGATCTCCTCCGCCTGCGCTTTCAGTGCGTTCATGTGCCGCACCCAGTCCATCTGCCGGGTCTTTTTGTCCGGCGCCGGGTCCGCCGCCAGCAGTTCCTCCATCAACTGCTTCATCCGGGCGGCGGCCGTCTCCTGCACCTCCCACAGGTGCGGGAACAGTTTCCCGATCAGGGTCAGGTGGTTGTAGAGGAGTTTGTTGTTCTCCTCCAGGTACGCCCTCCGCATCCTGCCGTACTTGCCCAGCGGACGGTCCTCCATTTCCTCCAGCTGGATGTCCGGGATCAGGTAATCCCCTGCCTGTCTGTAAGTCAGCTCTGCCATTGTCCTGTCTCCTTTCCTCGGCCTGTTCGACCTGTTTTGCCCTTTCGTAGGTGCGGATGGCCCGCTCGACCTCACGGAACACCTGGGAAGATACCTCGCTGACCGCCGTACCCAGCACATTGGACGCCGCCTGGGTATTGAAGTCGAACACATCCATGAAATCTTCCGGCTCAAAGTAGCTCTCCGGGTCCTCCACACAGCGGGAATAGAGCATATATCGGATGCTCGTTTCCGCCGCCCTCCGAAAGGATACCTCTACGTTGAACTCATCATACCCGTAAAGGAAGGAATCGTCAACGATGCCGAGGATGACCTCTTTATTGTCATCCCAATATCCCGAAGCGAGTCGGGAGGAGATTTTTTCGATCTGCTCCTCCAGCCCCGCCCCGGCCTCCACGCCGTAGGCCCGCTCCAGCGCATCCTGCACAGCGGGGACATACTCCTCCCGCATGGACCAGAGGTTGACCGGGCGGGAGTTCTCCCTCTCCCCGGTGTCCGACACATCGAACACATAGCGCAGCTTCGGGCGGCTGCCCGTGTTGTCCACCAGGGCGATGCCCTTGGAGCCGCGGCGCACATAGCGGCGCATGGTCTTGTTCCAGAGGTCATACTCGGCGCAGGCCGTGGCGTCCGGGCGCTGCTTGTAGATCATGAGCTGCTCATTGTAGGGGTATTTGTAGAGCCGGGCCGCAGTGGTAAGGAAGGCTGTCCACTGCTCCCGGCTCCCGGTCACTTGTCTGGCGGCTTCTTCCGCCATCTGGGTGTAGTAGGCGGCTTTCGAGGGGAACGGTACGACCGCCGCCCCGTCCGCCCGCAAGGGTTCATTCAATGCCATAGGTTGCCTCCGTTTCTTTCAGATTTGTGTGCCTGGGTCAGATGTCCGGGTACAGGTCCAGGCTGTCAAATTCCGTGTCCGTCATGCCCTCCAGCTTTTCCAGGACACTTTTGGAGAGACGGCCCAGCCGCCGCTCCGAGGGCGTAAGCTGGAGGCGCATGGCCTCCAGCTCCGCCACCAGCCCCGCCCGCGTGCCGGGGTTGTAGAGCATCATCATAATACGCTCATCCCGTGTAAAGTCCTTCATCTCTCGTCCCGTCCGGCCTGCTTCTGGGGCGGCCTGCGCTCCGTCTGCTCCGCGCCGGAAAGGGCTTTCAGCGCGTCCAGGACAGAGTGCCGCTCCGTTTCAGGCTCATCCTTTCTCCCGTTATTGATGATCCCATCAATGGAGTTGTAATCGTCCTCCACCGCCATCTCAGCGTTCTTCAGGTAGTTCTCCCGCAGGGCGAAGTCCTCCAGCTCCTTAAAGCCGATGGAATCCACATAGTGGCAGGATACCACGCCGCCCACTTTGAGCGCCACGATGTCGCTGACCGACAGGCTGTGTCCCCGGAAATCATCCGGGTGGGCGGTGTTGAACTGGACATAGAGCGCCTCCAACTGCGCCATCACCGCATCCGGCGTGTCGGGCGCCTTCGGGAGGTCCCCGTGGTAGACCACCTCATAGTGGTCGATGTCCGGCTCCTTGCTCTGCCGCTGGAGGCTGGAATAGGACTCGAACCGCTCATAGAGGGTGTCGTCCGTGTGCCGGAGCTGTAAGATGGCATAGGCGTCGGTGGCGCTCTCCAGAAACGCCGTCAGGTGGCCGGGGTCCTCGTCCACGCCGTTCACCTCGTCCCATTTCCTGATGTCAGACATTCTGCTCCTCCTTCCTCAAAAATGGCAGGCCGTTCTCCTTTGCGTCCTGCCGCTGCCGCTGCCGGCGTTCCTCGCTGTACGGGGGGCGGATGCCCACGCACCGCTTGGGGATGCGGTAGGTCACGGACCGCCCCGGCCCGGAACGCTCCAGGACATAGCCCTCCGGGAACCGCTGGGAAAGCTCCCGGAGCTTATTGATGAGCCTTGCGTCATGGGTGTAGACCTCCGCCGTGTCCAGCTCATTGTCCCACAGGATGATGGTCTCCTGCTCCGCAAGGGTCAGCTTCTGGCGGCTCATAAGCTGGCCTCGTCCCGCTTCTTCGCCGGGGCGGGGGCGGGGTGTCCCTTCGCACTGGACTTCAAGGCGGAAAGCTGGCCCAGGACGGACTCCCGCTTCTCGGCCTGCGCCTCCTGCTCCCGCATGGCCGCCTTCTCCATGAGCATCCCGTGGTCGGTGGGGGTCATGGAGCGGCGCTCCAGCTTGTTCTCAAAGAGGACCATATCCCGCACCTCGTTGATGGAACAGCCCACGACCTCCAACTCGCCGCTCTTGGTCTCGTTGAACTTCTCATCATACAGGTGGTAGTCCCAATGGCCCGCCCCACACTCCACGGCGAGATAGGCGTTCCAGCCGATCTTCCACGCCGCCTGCTCCGCATCCAGCTCTGGCTCCGGGCGGCAGACGCCCCCGCCACGCTCCAGCACCTCGGCGAACTGGCAGATATGGTAGACCTCGCTCCCGACATAGGTGTGGTAGTCGTCGATATACTCGCACTTGGCGGAGAAGGTCCTGTCCGGGTACTCCACCTGGATCGTACCGCCGTCCGGGATGCGGAACTGCTCGTCATAGCCGCTGTTGATGAAGCGGATGTCATCCTTCGGCAGTGTCTCCGGCTCCCAGATGGAGCGGTGGCGGATGTCCGAATCGCGGAAGTCTTTCAGGGAGGTCAGGCCCACCTGCGCCACATCGCTGCCACCCAGCGGCCCGCTTTGCAGCCCCGCTTCTCCAATAGCGGCTGCCCGCGCCGCCGCAAGATGGTCGTGGGTGGGGTCGATACCGTCCAGCACATCGTCCAGGCTGATCTTGCCCTCGGCGGTCTTTTCTTTGGTCTGCTTGTCAAACACAGTGTACTCAAAATCCCCGCCCTGGACCTCTTTCAGGTGGAGCAGGGAGGAACGGTCAACAAGGTACACGCCTTCCTGTTTTCCCTGCGACTCCATTTCCATCTGGACAGCCTCCTGCACAGCCTGTTCCATACTTAAAGTGGCCACCCGGTCCTCGATGCTCTCCCGGACTACATCCATATGCCCGGTATCGACCATCTTGGAGAAGGTCTTGTAGATGTCCGCCATCGTGTCCGGGGAGGCCAGCAGCGCCCTCGCCTGATCGTCAGGCAGTTCCAGCGCCCCGATCTCCATCAGGATGTCCTCCCGCACCGCATACTCAACAGCGTGGTTCAAGATATCGGCGGGCGGCTGGTCCACCAGCCATGCCCTGAACTTGTCCTGCTCCGCCGACGCTTTCTCATACAGTTTGCTGCTCAGTTCCGTATCAGCCATTCTATCAGTCCTCCTGTCTCAAAATTTTGACCCATCTTGTTTTCATCTGGCGGGGATACTGCCCGCTGTCCCTGGGCCTACGCCTGCCCGTCCACTCCAAGCCCCCGGCAGGCCCCTCACACACGAAGCCGGAGGCTTTCAGGGAGGTGCCGCACTCGCTGTCCAGGATATAGGTGATGACCTTTTTATAGCCCATCGCCCTCGCCGCCCGGACCGCCGCCCCATAGAGCATACTGCAAGCGTTCCGCGCCCCATCGGTGCAGAGGCGGTTGACCTCCAGTGTATAGCCGTCATCCAGGAAGCGGCTCACCGGGCGGCCGCAGATGGCAACACCGGCGAGCCGCCCGTCCTCCCGGACACCGATAGAGAACTTGTGTCCCACCGTGGGCTTATGGTGGCGGTGGTGCTGGCACACGAACTCGTTCGCCTCCCGCAGGGAGATGGGGACCAGCGACAGCATATCACTCACCGCCCACAGCGTCACGGATGCCCTGCATGATATACGCCACGCAGGGGACGGCCACGCTGTTGCCGAGCATCTGGTAACGCTTCGTGTCGCTGATGGCTTTGCCGCCCGCGCCGGCCTCCGTCCAGCCGTCCGGGTAGCCCTGCAAACGCTCCGCCTCGGTGGGGGTGAGCCTCCTCACGCAAAGCCCGGTGCGGACGGGGTTCTGGTAGTTCAGCGAGTAGCCGCCGGAGGCCGCCTTTGCCAGCAGTGTTCCGCTGACCTCATCTGTCTCCCGGAGATTGTGGCAGTCCACGGCGGCGGTCTCCGCACCATCTGCGCCCTCCACCACAGCCACGCCGCCCTGATTGCAGCAGGGGTTCCCGCCGTTCAGGTCCAGCGTCCGGGAGGTGTCCGCCTCATAGAAGCCGCTCTTTGGGTTGTCCGACAGCATCCCGCCGGAATGGTAGGCGCCGATCACATAGGCTTTCATCACGGCGCTCTGCTGGCCCGCCAGGAGGGTGGGGGCGGTCTCCTCCTGGAAACCGATGCTCCCGGACTGGCTGCCGGCCTTGTGCTTGAAGCCCGCGCTCACCACGCAGAAGTCCAGCTCGTTCCCCTGTCCGGCAGGGCGGGAAAGCCCGGCGCCGGAGGCACAGAGCGTCCCGGCGATCTGCGGGTGGGTGACGATGGGCTGCT
>OFFW01001001.1_pt1 | contig 18001 bp, 29 predicted proteins | sample 1521501 | NCBI WGS metagenome assembly OFFW01 (sample SAMEA3504107, study PRJEB24116) | mouse gut metagenome | biome: mouse gut; feature: mouse-associated habitat; material: faeces | place: Denmark | collected 2011
TACCGGGCGGCGCGATTCCTGATTATTTGATGACGAATAGCGGGGCGACGCCGCCGTCCGCCGACGCGGAGTTGTTGTTGCTGGAGCCGTTGCTGGTGAAACGGCAAAAGTACGTCGTGTACGCGGCGGACGGATCGGCAGTCCAGTACCACACAGGATCCCCGTCCTCGTCATATGCTACACGGTTCCGGCGTTCCTCGAAAAACGGGAACTGTTTGTCGATTCCGTTATATTCCGCCCAATCGTTCGATCCGCGTCCCTCATATACCGACATAAGGAACAGACGTCCTTCCGTTTCGATATCATCGTCCGCCGTTTTCTGGACTGTTTTATGTACTGCGATCATGGACTGTAAATCATCAGGCAGCAGGGCGAATACTTCATCGTTCAAATACGCGTTCATGTCTGAATCAGGGAAACGCCCTTCGTTCGTGTCGTCCCTGTTCATACAATGCCGCCCGACAATCCGTCGGAACCAGAACACGCAGTCCCCTTTTTCGTAATGATCCACGCCCACCACGACGACCGACGCCGGATCCCCGTTCTTTAATGTGAAATTGATTTCCGTTCCGGGCGGAAGTGATACGGTCGCGTTTCCTTTCCTGATAATGTCCTGAATGTCGATCCATTCGACGCGCTGTTCGTGCTTCCTGATAATGCCGACGGATCCGGATCCCGACCTGACGTCCTGTCCTGCTGCCCGCTCCGGCTCCCGTTCCGGCGTTTCGTCTGCTGCCGTGTCCTGCTGCCCCGGCGTCCAATCTTTCCCGGATGATAAGTCGATCCCCGCCACGATGAACGGCGCGTCCTCTTTTTCTCCTGTGGCAATCTGCCGGGCGTATGTGTGCGGAACGTCACATTTAACCGCGTTCAGAAGAAATTCCGCTTTTGTGGCTTCCCTCATAAGTCCGTACATTTCCGACGCCTTGACGTCGAATTCTGTTTCCGATCTGAATAAATCAACTAAACTGTTTCCCATTGTTTGATCCTCTCTTTCTTGAAATTAGATTCCGTTTTTAATTTTGATAATCTGGACGACTGTATATATTGCGCTCCAAAACATAACCGCGCCCAAAATCCCGAAAAATGTTCTTTTTCCTTTTGCTGCCTTGTTATTCCCTAACGCGTATATAATCAGCGTCCCGGCGGTGGCTAAATATGCCGCGCCGCCGAATAACACGACTAAAATAATTGTTGCTATAACTGCCGCTTTCAACCGTTTTCCCTCCTTTCATTTTTTATATAATCAAAAATAGTCAGTTGATTATCTTCCCAAAAGAACATATTTTCGTAATCGTGAATACTTTTTTATTTAACGTGTTGAATATATTTCCGATTAAATCGTTTCTTTCTTCTAATCTTAGTAATCTGTCCCATAAATCACGATGTTCTGTTCTTAAATGCCTTAATTCTGCGTATTTTGCATTTGGGCAAAACCAACATCCGCCCCTCGGCGCAAATTCGTAAATCGGACTTAATAATTCGTATTTTTTGCATAACTCGAACGCCATTTGTTCCGTATGTCCGTATTTTTCAAGTAGTGATATTTTATTTGTTCCTCGAAGCCTTTCTAATCTTTCCGGTTCATCAACTGCAATTCCTATGTACTGGATGTAACTGTCCGGATCCATGTCTTTTAGATAATCTTTTATAGCCTGAACTTTTACGCTTCTGTTTATTTGACATTTCCTCGCCATTGGAAACCCGGTTTTTAATCCTGTTCCTACCCGTTTACCCCTTGTCGGCTCCCTCATAAAAATATCCATGTAATTCAGTTTTGCGTGAAGAATTTTTACTTCATATCCCCAACTTTCAAAAAGCGGAACGCATTTATTTTTTATGAATTCTATATGTTCCGGCAATTCTCCACTTATTTCTTTGTCAAACATGACTTCCGAAAAAATTATTGTGTCAAGCGGATCCCCGTGTTCATGCGCTAATATAACAGTTGCCGCGCTGTCCTTTCCTCCACTGAATGAAGCAATATGTTTTTTCATTTCGTTTCCCTCTGAATATCCGCGCCAGTTAAATCACGCCCGCACATAGGGCAAAACAGGATCGGTATATTGTGGATAAATCCGGGATAATCTTCATCGAAAATTTGAATGTATGCACCCGCCAGACCGACGAATATTCGGTTTTCTGTTTCGATGACGTCAAGCGTTTTCCCCGGCGTTTTGCAATATTCACACACCCGCGCCGCCCCCTTTCCTGAATATCCGTGTCAGAATCCGGCGTACTGCTGCCCGCGCGTTCTTTAATGCTGCCAGAATCCCGCCGCGCTTTCTGTCCGCGCTCCGTCCTGGACGACGGAACGGGGCGACGATCGTTTCTATCAGAACCGCGACCGCCTGATCCAGACGTTTCAGTTCCTCCGCGATTGCCTGTTTCTGTTCCTCCCGCCTTTCGTCCTGTTTCTTTTCAGGCTTCGGCTTCGGCGTCCGCTTTTCTATCTTTACCGCTGAAATAGTCACGGCGTTTTCGTTCAGGTTTACTTCCTGAAGCGTATATCCTGACGCCCGTTCGATGACCTGATCCGCCTTTTCCTCCGGCGTGTTCTCTGTCAGGCGTTCCAGATCCGGATCCGTGTCCTTTTTGTTCGCCTTGAATTCAATCCAGATTTCCGCCTGTGTGATAGTCCCGATTTTTTTCAAAAATTCAGATACCTTCATAATGGTTTGATCCTTTCCGTCCTGCTGCCGTCATTGTGCTACATACCCGCGCCCCGGAATATTACGACCATTGACGGGAACGGCGCACTTTGAGACGCCCCCCAAACTTCAACCGCCCCGGGACGAACCTGATTTCCGATCTATGCAAAATAAAATCGTGAAAATACCGTGTGTCAGTCCGCGCCGGAATCAGCATAACGACGATCGTTCCGTCCTTTGTCCCCTCTCTGTATGCCTTTTCTACCCACGCCGCGATCGCCCGTCCATACGGCGGATTGCAGAACACGCGCCGCCCGCTCCAATCCTGAAGAAGTCCGTCCTGTTCTTTCGTGAAATATTCCGGCGTTTTGTGGTTCGATTCGTCCGCGCATGGATCCAGATCGAAATGAAATTCCCGATCCAGTTCTGCGAAAAAGTCCTGCGGCGTCGCCCACTGATCCGTTTTACTGCTGAATAGTGCCTTGTTTATCATGGTTCGATTCCCCCGTCCTTTTCCTCCTGAATATTTATTGTTATCGCTTCCACTTCAACGCCTCTTGCTAAAGTTCGCAATAATTCGTCCACGTCGTCGATATATAATTTTTTAACCCCTTTTGCGTAATAACTTTTATGTAAAAGTTCCGCGTATGTCATCGGGTACGGGATTTTCAACCCCATTTCTTTAGACTGCTTTTTTATCATCGACGCCGCATTGTGTGATCTGCAAACTATATATCCCCCGCGCTCCGCACACATCCGGATCAGTTCTGTTGTTTTTCCGTTCCTTCTCCCTCCGCTAATTATTTTCATGGTTTGATTCCTCTCTTTCTGCCTGTTCTCTTTGCTTTATCTGATACCGAACCGTCGTCCGGGCGTTCCCCTCACTGTCATATACTGTTCGCGGCTTTTGGATCAGGTATTGATCCGGGCGTTCGTCAAAATACCAGTTCAGGATCCGCAGGGCGTCCTCTGCCGTCGCCCGATCGACTGATAATCCGATTTCTAACGGCTTCCCGTTCCCCTGTTCGCTCATGTTCCCCGCCTTTTAATAATCATCCTCGATCTGTTCGTCCAGTTCGTCGTAATACTCCCCGTCGTAACCTTTTGACATAAGTTTCAGGTAACATTCCCAACACACAAGCCGGAACGGGATCCCGTGACAGTCTTTCGTGAAATTCATTTCCGACCGTTCGACTTCTCTTTCACATACCGGACAGATCCGGACGTCCTTTTCCTCATTCATGCGCCGCCCCTCCCCGTCTTTCCTGCAGTCTCTGATCTAACCGCACGACCTTTTCCCGGAATCTCTGTTCTACTTCCCCGGCGTTCTGGAATATTATTTCCATTTGTGCAAGCATGATCTTGACGTCCGCCATTTCCTCGGCGATATTGTGATCCCGCCCCCGACGTTCATTCAGAATAGCCTTTGTCAGTTCTGCCATTTCCTCGATCATCATGTCCGTTTGTGCTTCCTTGCCTCACCAATGGACGGCGGACTTGAAAATATCATTTTCCGGCGTCTGCTGCCCGCTTTCCTGAATCGGAATCAGATAATTTATTCCCTGTTCGTCATCCCGGAAGAACGCATATCGGGAACCTTCGCCCCTTTCCTCTACCGTTCCAGAAAAAACAATCTTGTCCTTCCGTTCTTTCTGAATTTCGTTCAGTGCGTCCCACGTTGTCAGGCTCCCCCATACGCAACGGAATTTTACGTCATTAACACAAAAATCATTCGGCTTCATCATGGTTTGATCCTCTCTTTCTTATTTCCCCCTCTCCTGCTGTCGTGGTATAATTGCAATGTAGAAAGGGGGGCGTTAATATGGTTAATGTGGAAATTGCCGACGTTTTGAAATGTCTATATAATGAGTTAGTGAACGAAATTGACAATCAGAACGCCGGAAGGCTTGACGACGTACAAATACAGATCCTCGCCGACTGTATAAAAAACTCCGTCAAAACCACGCATAACAAATTCTGTGAACCAGAAGAAAAAATCATTTAGAGATTTCCCCCGGCTTTATCGGGGGTTTTCTCGTTATATAGGGCGATTCTTCCCCCCGTAATGAATATTTGATCCTGCTTTCGATCAGTTCCGGGATCATCATCATTTCGTAAAGCGTCAAGCCGTTTTCCTCTGCCATTTTTATAGCCGCTATTGCAATCGGATCCGCCTTGTTTGCTGCTTCTGTTGCTGTTTTCATATCCTGAACTCCTTTCTTTGACTGCTGCCGCCGTGTTATAATCTCAATACCGGGATCCTTCCCGGAATCCATATAGAAAGGCGGTGTTTTTATGTCCGATGTTGATATAGCCGAATTGTTATCTGTCGCGTATGCTTTACACTGTGCCGAATGTGATGTTGCTGAACGTCAACCGATATTGTGGCGTGACTTTGCTAATCTCTATAAAAGCCACATTCAGGACTTCCGGCATTTTATGAAAGTCGATACTGGCGATCGTTCATTAAACGGCTAATCATTTTTAGAAATGTCCGGCGTTCCCTCGTCGGACTTTTCTATTTTTAACGGTTCCCCCCATTCGTCCACCGCTTCCTTCGGTGCGACTGCTGCCTGACGTCTCATTTCTCTTTCGATCTGCTTTTTTGCGCGTTCCAGAATATCCAACGCCCCGGCAAATGTGACGCCTTTTATTCCTGCTGCCATTCTTGCCACCTCGAACGCCGCCTGATCTTTTTTTTGCGTCCATTCCTGAATTTGTTCATGTGTCATGTTTTGTGTCCCTTTCTGTGTTTGTATGTCGCATTATTGCGACAATTCCGGTAAAAAAATAGATAATGCTTCGTCCGCTGTTAGCATTAGAACAGATACTATTCTGTTTGCTTCGCCTATTGTGAAATCTTCTCCTGTTTTCAAGCGACGATTTAATGTGCTTCTATCTATTTTGATAGCCGCCGCAAGTCCTTCTTGTGTCATTCCGTTTTCTTTCATCTTTCCTTTTAACTTCATAGTATCGCACATTCTTTTTATTCTCCTTCCTGTCGCATTTACGCGACTATGTATAATTAAAATATCACAGTCGCAATATTGCGTCAAGAGCATTTTCGCATTTTTAAGATTTTTTGTTGTTTTTTCTCTCTTTATTGTTGCATTTCTGCTACACTTCATATATAATGCTTTTTGGAGGTAGTGTAAATATGGAAGTTTATGAGCGTATAAAGGCAAGACGAAAAGAATTAGGGTTATCTGCCGATGATGTGGCTGCGGCATTGGGCGTGTCCCGCGCGACTGTTTATCGGTATGAATCGGCTGATATTGAAAAGTTACCAACGCAGATTATTGCTCCGCTATCTAAAATTCTTCGTTGTTCTCCCGCTTTCCTTATGGGATGGACTGAAGATTCTTCTTTGCAATGCGGGCATGATGACAGTTTTTTTCTTTCCCCGCTTGAACGTCAAATTATAATGCGTTTCAGGTTATTATCAGACGGCGAACGGAATATGTTCCTTCGTTCTCTTGGTCTGGATGATACATATTAAACATTATTCAAGAAAGGAAATAGTTTTATGAATTACAAAAAAGAAAAATTTCAAGTTGCAGGCGTTTCTCATTATTCGGATTCCATAATGAAAGATATTGCTTATGAAAATGACGATTATTCGTTGTCCGTGAAGGAACTTTCCGAAACATACGACGTCGGCGATCGCGTGTTTGAATATTCTTTCGATGATTGCAACGCTTCACTCGTTCCAGAACCCACGAACGAACATGATCCGAACGCCGTTCGCGTTGAAGTTAAAGGAATTCTGATCGGGTATGTCAAACGCGGCTCCTGTAGTCATGTAAAGAATTTGCTAAAATCTCCTGACTTTGACCATGTAAAGGTTGAGATTGGCGGCGGTAAGTATAAACGTCTTTATGAGGATGACGACAAATTAAAGATTGAAAAAGATTCCTGCGAATTTTTTGCCGATCTTTACATATACACGCGTCAGGCAGAACAGGAGCCGGAAGTCGCGCCTGTTCCCCCTGCTGCCGGATCCGCCCCGTCCCCTGCTGCCGCTCCCGAAAAGAAAAAGGGCGGCGCGGCTTCGATCGCCCTGATTGTGATCGGCGTCCTGTTCCTGATCGGCGGCGTGAATGGCTTTTCTGTTGCCGTTTCAAACGGAATTATCGGACTTTTGATCGGCGGCGTCTGCCTATATTTCGGAATCAGGAAACGGCGCAACCTGAAACAATAATATTTTTTTGAAAAGGAATCAAACCATGAATGAACAGAAAATAGTTGCATTATATACCCGCGTTTCGACCGGGTATCAGATCGACAAGGATTCCCTGCCGTTCCAGAAGAAAGAACTGTCGGCATATTGTAAGCATATCTTACACGCCGAAAAAATGGAACTGTTTGAGGACGCCGGGAAGTCCGGCAAAAATACCGACCGCCCGGCGTTCCTCCGCATGATGAAAAAGATCCGCGCCGGGGAAATATCCCACGTCGTCGTTTATAAGATCGACCGCATATCCCGGAATCTGGTTGACTTTTCCGTGATGTATGACGAATTCAAAAAATACCGCGTGACTTTCATATCCTTAAATGAACAGTTCGACACTTCGTCCGCAATCGGCGAAGCCGTCCTGAAAATCATTCTTGTTTTTGCAGAACTGGAGCGGAAACTGACGTCTGAACGTGTCATCGGCGTAATGCTCGACCGCGCCATGTCCGGGAAATGGAACGGTGCGCGTATGCCGTTCGGGTGGAAATGGAACCCTGAAACAGAATTCCCGGAACATGATCCCGTTGAACTGGAAAAGGCGCGGACGCTCTATCGTGTGTATGATGAAACACATTCGACGGCAAAAGTCCGCGATTATTGTTATGACAATGATATCCAGACGAAGCGCGGCGGTAAATGGACGACGACAACGATCCTGAATTTCCTGAAAAATCCAATGAATAAAGGCGATTACAGATATAACTATCGCGGATCCGCGCGCGGAACGAAAAAACCGGAAAACGAAGTTGTCTATCTGCCCGGCGTGTTTCCTCCGCTTGTGGATCCTGATCTTTGGGATCGCGTGAACGCTATCATAAAAGACAACGCCGAAAAACACGACATTCATAAAAACCCACATATAAAGAAACACGTCCATATATTTACTGGTGGAATATTAAAATGTGCCGACTGCGGCGCGTCTTTTCAGGTTAGCCGCCTTGACAAAAAGCGTCTGAACGGTTTTCAGCCGTCATTATATGTTTGTACGTCCCGGCGTACATATCGCGCCTGTGACGCGTCCGGGGCGTCTGACGTCGTGATCGGGGCGTTCTTTTTCAATTATGTTCGGAATCTGGTTCAGGCAACAAAAAGCCGCGCCAAAATAGGAACGCCCGCCGATCTGGAACAGATATTGTTATCCGGGGACGAATTTTCGCGGATCCGGTACATCGATCCGTCCGATCTGGATATTATTTATCAGGCGATCCGGGGAACGATTGCGCCCGGCTCCGGCGTGACATATATTCCCGCGCCGCCTGATTCCGATAAAAAGGACGTGCCGGAACTGTCAGGACTTCGGGCGGAAGCCGCCAGACTGTCCCGCGCCCTCGACCGTCTGAAAAAGGCGTATCTATTCGATGATGACGCCATGTCCGAAGCGGAATATCTTTCCACCCGTTCCGAACTTACGGAACAACTGACACGGATCAATAACAAGATCGCCGACGCCCTGACCGATGAATCGTATTCGGCGGCGGCGGAACTGTCGTTTGTGAACTCCGCTTCGTCGTTCCTTTTGTCCTACCGTCTGCAAGGCGCGGATCATATCGTCTATTCAGACTTTGCCGCGTCCGTTGACGCCCTCGTCCTGAAGAATTTCGTCAATATGATTGTGGAACATATCACGATAAAGGATGGGGATCCCGTCGAAATTGTATTCAAAAACGGACTTCGAAACCGCTTTGTCTATCAGGACGACGCCACCGTGTAAAATGCCCCGTCTGCGCTCCCCTGCGCCCCGTCCTGCCCGTTTTAACTCTCTACCCTTATATTTCTACCCTAAACAAAAAAGCCGCGTTTAAGCGGCTTTTTCAATCTCTACTTCGGTATTCATTTGACAGCCAAAGGTCTGAATGCACGCATATAATGGACGGCCAAGTCGTTCACTTTCCGACTTCACAATCTGTCGACACTTTGCCATAAAGTAATATTGACGCTGTGGTTCAACGTCGGGAGGGCTGCAAGTAACATTGACCCTGTCCAAGTCCACATGCTTTAATTCTTCTGTCACAATATCTTTTAAATCAATATAAGAATCCATCTTTCTTCCCTCCAGAGCGGCTTCTCTTAAACGTTTATTCGTGCGTTTATCAACGGAATTGATATATTTTACACTTTTCTTACTATATTCAATTTTCAAATTATCGCACTCTCTCTTTTGCGTGTTCAGAATTAAATGACCGTATTACATGAAACAAAACAGGTATCCTCACCCCAAACTGTTGTGCCGCCGTAATCTGCCACACCTGTGGACGATAACCTGTTTTGCATGATATTGTCTATCTGACTTTTAAAATTACCACTTTATCTGAAAAAGTTTAAGATATTTTCTTACAGCACGCTACGGCCAGTGAGCCGGGGCCGATATGACAGGCGATGCTGAGCGAAAGCGGATCCATATGAATGGCAAAGCCGGGGAACTGTGCTGCCACTTCGTCCCGCAGCTGTGTGGCGGCATCCAGATCATACGTATAGGCGATCTGCAGCCATATGTTGTCCTTGTTCACACCGCCGAAGCGCTTTTCCATATCGTTGCGCACGGCATTGATCATGATGGATTTCCCCTGGGACACAGTCCTTGCCTTGGCGAAAGCGTCCAGCTTGTCTCCCTGAATCTGCAGTACCGGTTTCAGCCGGAGGATGGTGCCGAGCGCCGCCGCCGCGGGCGTGATCCTGCCGCCCTTTTTCAGATAATACAGGGTATCCAGCATGATATAGATGCTGGAATTGAATTTGTCGTCCTCCAGAAACTGCTTGATCTGTGCGGCATCCATGCCTTTGACCGCAAGCTCCATGGCATCCAGTGCGGACTGTCTCTGGGTGACGGAGATCCGCTGGTTATTAACTACCTGCACCCTGCCCTCATAATCCGCAGCCAGCATGAGCGCGCTCTGACAGGAGCCGCTTAAGCCGCTGGACATGGGAATATGTACGATCTCATCATACGTCTGCAGCAGTTCATCCCACAGCTTCATCACCGAATCCGGGGAGGGCTGGCTGGTGACCACATCGGCACCCGAGGCCAGTCTTTCATAGAATTCCGCCTGCGACAGCGTGATATCTTCAAAATAAGTCTCATTATTGATCATAAAAGGCATCGGCAGCACGTAAAGTCCCATCTCCTGCGCCTGCTTTTGTGTAATTCCGCTGTTACTGTCAGTCACGACCGCAATCTTCTTCGACATATCCGTTCCACACTCCATTATCAAACTATAAAAATGCTTACCTAACCATATTACTTTCAGATAGTCCTAAAGTCAACCTCATTTATTACAGCATTCTTTAAATACTCTCCAAGTGACGCGTACTGCGGCGTGGTGAGAGATGCGTCCTCGTAAAGGATCCTGTCCGCCCAGTCGCTGGCCCGCTGAAGGATTGAAGCGTCCTGGAAAATATCACCCAGCACAAATTTAAGCGCGCCGCTCTGGCGGATGCCAAACAGATCACCCGGCCCACGCAGCTTCAAGTCCTGGCTGGCAATATAGAAGCCGTCGTTGGATTCGTTCAGGATCTTAAGCCTCGCCAGGGTCTCCGGTTTCGGCGACTTGCTCATGAAAATACAATAGGACTGCGTATCGCCACGGCCCACACGCCCACGCAGCTGGTGCAGCTGCGCAAGACCGAACCGCTCCGCATTCTCCACCATCATCACCGTAGCGTTCGGCACATTGATCCCCACCTCGATCACCGTCGTGGATACGAGAATATCAATCTGCCGGGCGGCAAAGGCCTCCATAATCCGGTTCTTCTGTGCAGGCTTCATTTTCCCGTGAAGCGCCGCAATCTGGATCTCAGCGGGCAGAATACTTTTCAGTCTGGCGGTGTAGGAAACCACATCCTCCAGCTCTGCCATCTCCCCCTCTTCCACCATGGGACAGATGATATAAACCTGATGGCCGGCGGCTATCTCCTTTTCCATAAAACGATATGCGGTTTCACGGTAGGAAGTATTCACCACACAGTTTTTGACAGGCAGCCGGTTGGCCGGCAGTTCATCGAGCACCGAAATATTCAGATCGCCGTACAGAATGATGGCCAGTGTCCGCGGGATCGGCGTTGCACTCATAACAAGCACATGCACCTGCTTCCCCTTCTGCGCCAGACTCTCCCGCTGGCGCACACCGAAACGGTGCTGTTCGTCCGTGATCACAAGCGCCAGATTATGGTATACAACTTTATCCTGAATCAACGCATGAGTGCCGAGGATGACGTTCGCCTCCCCGCTCTCGATCTGCGCATAGATCTGCCTGCGCTCCTTTGCGGTGGCGGAACCAGTCAGCAGCACGGGACGGATCGGCAGCTTATACTGCTTCTGCAGTTGCGATAACGACTCATAATGCTGCGCTGCCAGCACCTCCGTGGGGGCCATCATGGCTCCCTGATAGCCGTTGGCCACGCACATGAGCAATGCCAGAAAAGCAAGGATAGTCTTGCCGGATCCGACATCCCCCTGAATCAGCCGGTTCATCACATGTTCCGACGTCAGGTCAGACCGTATTTCCGTCCAAACCTTCTGTTGGGCCGCTGTCAGGCGATAAGGCAGCGCCTCCAGCAGACGGCCGGTCTGTGCCACATCGATCATCGGATACTGGTTTTGCACGACCTGGTTATCCTCCCGCATCCGGCGCAGCATCAGGATAAAAAGCAGAAATTCATCGAAAACCAGCCGCTCTCTGGCCTGCACCAGCAGTTCTTTGCTGTCCGGAAAATGCATCTGCCGTATGGCATCCTCTAACGGGTCAAGATGCTCGGATTCTCTAATGATGTCCGGCAGATGATCCTGCGGCAGGGAAGATACGGCAAGCGCCTGTCTGACAGCCTTGGTGATGGCATTGTTGGTAAGCCCCTTAGTCGTTCCGTAACAGGGCATCATGCGGCCTGCCATCTTCCCGTATTCCTCGGGTTTGTACAGCTTCGCCTGCTCCATCACGAACCGGCCGCCCTTCTTTAGCAGATAACCGCGCGCAACATACTGCGTGTCGCGCTTTAGGCTGTTCTTCAGATACGGCATGTTAAAGTAGGTCATCTGCAAAATCCCGCCGCCCGCACACTCCATCTCAAAAGCGGTTATACTCAGTCCGCGCACATGTCTGGTCGCGATATTGCCGCGGATACGACCCGAAACGGCTGTAACCTCGTCTGTGGCTGCCTGTTCTAAAGTCACCGGGGCGGAGAAATATTCATAATCACGCGGATAATAAACAAGAAGATCGTCCGTCGTTGTGATATCCAGTTTCTCAAATAATTGGGCAGTCTTCTCGCCGACACCTTTCAGGGATGTAATGGTCATGGCTTAATCCTTTCCATATCCACTTTCTGTTAACAGCCTGCTCAGCTCTTCGTTTAGTTTCTTCTTCATATCTTCCAGCTCTTCTTCCGTCGGCAGATATCTGTCATCACGCATCTGCGCTCCGATCTGCCAGACAGGCCCCGGTGATGGCGTATCACCCTCTCTTCTCGGGAAAAAGTGCCAGTGCATATGGACATTGTTCCCGACTCCCAGCAGTTCGTAATTCAGTTTGTCAGGTGAAAACGCCTTATAGACCGCTTCTGCCGTCAACGACATTTCCTGCAGGAACCGGTTCCGAAATTCTTTCTCCAGAAAGTGAATTTCCGTGGCATGTTCTTTGCATAAGAACAGCGTATAGCCCTGAAATCTCTGATAATCTCCGATCACCACATATCCGGTTTCCAACTCTCTGACAAAATATGGATTTTTCCCCTGTCTGATAAGATTTATTCTCTCACAGACACCACAGTTGCAGCTTTTGTTCCCGCTCATGCGCTCTCCTCCCTGCGATCCCGTTACGGTCGCCGAACATGATTTAGTTCTACCGGGATACCGCTTACGTTCTCCTGGTAGAACTAAATCTTCTTTCCTCTAAATCTATAAAAAATCTGTAAAATCTATAAAATCTGTAAACCTGAACTACTTCTGCAATATACAAAGTCAATATTTACTCGGCCGACACGATATAATAGTAGATCGGCTGTCCGCCGTACTGCAGTTCGATATCGCAGCCGGGATATTTGCTCGCTAACTGTGCCCGCAGGCTTTCGGCATCCGCTTCCTGAATATCGGAACCATAGTAGATGCTGATCAGTTCCTGCTCGTCGGACATCATCTCGTCGATCATCTTAAGCGTCACTTCTGAAATAGCGCTCCCCACGGACAGGATTCCTTTGTCACCAATGCCCATGAAATCGCCCTGCTTGATTTCCTTGCCGTCGATATTCGTATCTCTGACTGCATAAGTGACCTGTCCCGTAGAGACATTGGATATCTCCTCTGTCATGGTTTTTTCATTCTCTTCTACGCCAAGATCCGGCACATAATTGATCACGGCCGTAATTCCCTGCGGTACGGTCTTCGTGGGGATGACCACGATCTTCTTATCCCGCACAAGGGACCGGGCCTGATTGGCCGCCAGAATGATATTCTTGTTGTTGGGCAGGACGAAGATCGTATCGGCGTTCACCTGATCGATGGCGTTGAGCATATCCTCCGTGCTGGGATTCATGGTCTGGCCGCCCTCGATGATGTGGTCTACGCCCAGTCCTTTGAAAATCTCGTTGATCCCGTCGCCCATGGATACGGCGATGAAACCTGCATCCTTCTTCGGCTGCTCCTGTACCGCAGGGACTTCCTCCGTCTTCTCTTCCTTCCTTGACATCTTAAAGAGCTTCTCCTGATGTTCAAGCCGCATATTGTCGATCTTCATGTTGGAGAGCGCCCCGTACTTAAGCGCCTTCTGGATCGCGAGACCGGGATCGTTGGTATGTACGTGTACCTTTACCACGTCCTCGTCCGCCACCACTACGATAGAATCACCGATGGATTCCAGATAAGCCTTAAAGTCCATCTCCATCTTAATGTTAAATACCTTGTTGAGCATAATGATAAACTCGGTGCAGTACCCGAATTTGATCTCGGTTGCCGCCTGGGCTTCCAGACTGCCCCCTGCCTGCCTGCCGCCTGTATGAGTCACGCCCGCCGTATCCAGGGACAGGTCGATCTCCTTGCCAAGGTAGGCGTCATAAGCGCCCTTGAGAACCTGCATTAACCCTTGACCGCCAGAGTCAACAACGCCGGCCTGCTTTAATACAGGCAGCATCTCCGGTGTCTGCTTGAGCACCTCATCCGCACGGGCAATGATCTGTGCCATGAATTCCCCCAGATCGTCCATACCGCTGTCGGCCAGCTCTCTTGCCTTGATCGCCGCTCCTTTGGCAACGGTGAGGATGGTGCCCTCCTTCGGCTTCATGACCGCCTTATAGGCCGTCTCCACAGCCTTCTCGAAAGCCGCCGCAAAAACCGGGATCGTGATCTCGTCATATTCTTTCACACCCTTGGTAAAGCCGCGGAACAGCTGGGAAAGGATAACGCCCGAATTCCCTCTTGCGCCCCGCAGGGAACCGGAAGAAACAGCCTTGCAAAGGGACCGCATATCCACATCGCCCATCTCGTAAAGCGCTGCCACTTCTCTGGCCGCGGCCATGATCGTCAGCGTCATATTCGTACCCGTATCGCCGTCCGGCACCGGAAAAACATTCAGTTCATTGATCCATTCTTTCTTGCTCTCAAGATTCTTTGCTCCTGCCAGGAACAATTTTGCCAGCATACCGGCATCCATTGTATTTGAAGCCACCTTACACTTCCTCCCTTAGTCAATCACTTTCACACCTTCGACGAAGATGTTTATTTTTTCCACTTCGATTCCGGTAAATTCTTCCACCTTATATTTCACACTGTCTATCAGATTATCCGATACCGCAAGGATACTCACGCCGTAAGAAACAATAATATGAAAATTCAATGTCAGCTTATTGTTATTCAAAAAAACCTGAATGCCGCGCGTCATGCTGTCTTTCCTCAGTAATTTCACGAGTCCGTCTTTCACGCTCATGCCCGCCATGCCGACCACGCCGAAGCATTCCATGGCTACCGTGCCGGCAAACTGTGCCACGACTTCCTGATCGATAGAAATATTCCCCATATGTGTGTCCATCGAAGAAACTTTCATAAGCTACCTCCTTATTATTCTGAATATACATCCATATTATAACCTGTTTGGTCAAAAAAAGAAACCTGATTTCAGGCAAAATATGTAATTTCCGCTTGCATTCCGTTTTACTTTCTGCTATTATACAAATGTTGTGTGAGTAAAGACCGCAAAAAAAGAATCGATTGTATCGTTAGGAGGTGCAAAGATGGCTAAGTGTGATGTTTGTGGCAAGGGCGCTCATTTTGGAAATAACGTAAGCCATTCTCATAGAAGATCTAACAGAATTTGGAATTCTAATGTTAAGAGCGTTATGTGCAAAGTGAACGGCGGCAATAAGAAGCTGCATGTATGTACGCGCTGTTTAAGATCCGGAAAAGTTGAAAGAGTTTGATTACTTATAAAATCCCGACTGATGATCAGCCGGGATTTTTAAGTCTATATGCGAAGTTCGCGTTATGCATGTTTAAATTCTTTCTCGTAATGTTCTTTCAGCCGTTCATACTCTATGTTGATGCGCTGGATCACATCTTTATCCCCGGCCACATTGTCGGGATGGAAGATCTTGATCAGATCTTTATAACGCTTCTTAAGCGCCAGCGGATTACGAACCCCCTGGAAGAAGGCCGATACTTCCGAATGTCCGCTGTAAAGCAGATGTTCGTCCAGCAGATCCTTCTCCGCCGTAAGACGCGCCCATTCCTTATCCAGCCGCCTGCGGTCCAGATCAAGCTGCTTGAAACCGTTCTGCAGGATCTCCATCTTCTTCTCAAAGAACAGGTTGTCCTCCTTCAGACGCTGACGTTCTCCTGCCATCTTGCGGTTTAATACCTTCATCTCCTCCTGAAACTGTACCTTTTCTTTCAGAAATTGTTCTTCCATGTCCTTTAGCTTCTTCGACGACGCTTCCAGACGTATATTTTCCCGAAAAAGCCACGCTTTTAACTCTTGCAGTTCCTCCTCGGATCCCTGCACAAGCACCTCTTCTACCCTGTTCATCATCAAACCCCGATCATCCGGGCGCTGCAAAACCGCCCGGTCTCATACAAAATACACCAGTTGCCGTATTCCCCTTTAATCACAGCAGAAAAAGTTATACCCAATCAGCAGCAGCAGAACAATAAGCACCAGCCCGATAAACCGATTGGCCAAAAAAAGCATAAACAGCATACCTGCCGCAATACAAACCGCCACAAAACCTATCAATTTTTTCATATAATATCCCTGCTTATGCTCTTTGTATATTATATGACGGCTATGCACAAATAGTTCTGACTGTTACCGAAATTAATGCTTTTATCACTCATCCTCCGGAAAAGCAATATCCACTGCTTTTTCGTCTTCGATCATCTCTTCCTTGGGCGAGGTGAATTTGTCCACGATATCCGGGATCATGTCAAGCACTTTCGTGATGGTATCCTGGTTCTTGATATTCACCAGTTTCGTGGAACCGTTCTTGATCACAAGCACCGCGCTCGGCGTCATCTTGGCCGAGAAGCCTCCGCCTCCGCCGTTCTTCTTGTCACTGGCGCTGGCGCCCGCACCCACACCGAAACTGATATCCACAAGCGGCAGGATGATGGTATCGCCGATCTGTGTCGCGTCCCCCACTACCGTCTTCGTGCCGATCACCGCATTCATACCCTTCATCAAAGATTCGATCACACCAGCAAAATTATTATCTGCCATTTATACAGCCTCCTTCTTAAACAGCTTGATCAATGTTCTTATATCCTTATTCCTGTAGAGCTTCCATGCCACACGCAGGAACGTGAATGCACGTATTTTTCCTTTGATAAATACACAGCCTTCCAGACGGGCCCGCTCAAAATCCCCCTCGATCCGTACCTTCGGCCCGAAGACCGGATATAACATGCCGCAGACGGCAAGCACTTCTCCCGTGGAAGCCGGATCCCCCGTGCCGACGATCAGATCCACCTCGACTCTGTCCGGTTTCAGGTCCTTAAGCACTACCCCGGCCTGCTCTTTGCACAGTGCAAAAGAACGACCGAAAGCATCGCTCAAAAATACTTCCCGGTAATACTGTATAGTATCCGACGCAGTTTTTATTTTATCACACATATGCCGGATTGTGTACCGGATATTTTGGAAGGCGGTCTTTAATTTCTCCCAAAATGCTTTTATTTTGTCTAACAGACGGTGGATTTTCTGCCGGATCCTGCCAAATAAGCCAAAAGCCTCCTGTCCGCTTTCTGCCCCATCCGGCGAAGGCTCTGTGTCGGATATATCCGTGGCCGTCACCTTTTCCGGTCCTGCCGCAGCCTCTTCCAAGGCGCCGGTTCCGGCCTGTGTCTTTGTCTGTTCCTGAACCGTTGCATTCTCATCTGAAGAACCGGCTCCGTCTGGAATCATCTCTTTCCCTGCCGGACCGCTTTCCGGCTCACGGGCTGTTTCATCCGCCGCCTGCGGCGGTGTCTCGTCCCTGGCCTTCTTTTCACGCCTGCGCCTCTTCACGGCAGCTTTCTTCCGGCGCTTTTCCTTCTCCGGAATGCGAAACAGGGTAAACAGGAAGAGCCGCACTCTCACATATACATCCGCAGGATAGCAAAGATGGATATTGACCAGATGAAACAGCCAGGTGATCTTCGCCCGGGCGATGAAGGGCGGATTGCCCCCGCCCTCCTCCCGTGACACCTCGATCCGATACCGCACCGGCACGAAAAGCGCACAGCAGACTGCAAGAAACACAACACCCAGGATCGCTGACAGGATAATACCTATGATTTTTAAAATAAGCAGCACAATATGTAACATAGAATTAAACGTCGATTCCCTCTTCTCAACTCATCTGTTTCCCGCGAAAAAGATACGCGACAAGATCAGCCTGTCCCGTCTCGCGGCCACCCTCCTCCGCAATCCGGCAGACAATCCCAAACGCTTCCTCCTGATTCCCGGCGATGCCGATCACATAAGGCGGATGATCCCTGTAATAGCGCTGCCGGAACATCAGGTTATGATAAATCGACAGCTGTCCGCTCTCCGCCATATAAGCGATCACATATACATTCTGGAGCTTTGCGTATCTTTTCAGTTTTCTCCGGGTTTTTCCCGGATTTCTAATAGTATCCCCTATATAAAGATTTTTATAAAAT
>OFFW01001002.1_pt1 | contig 17998 bp, 24 predicted proteins | sample 1521501 | NCBI WGS metagenome assembly OFFW01 (sample SAMEA3504107, study PRJEB24116) | mouse gut metagenome | biome: mouse gut; feature: mouse-associated habitat; material: faeces | place: Denmark | collected 2011
CTGATAATGGAATAGGGATTGGCAAAGAGGACTTAAAGCATATTTTTGATCGGCTATATAAATGCGATAAAGGACGGTCTGAAAGGGCTGTTCTCGGACGCAGCGACCCTCCTGCCCGGAGGGAAGGAAGCGTCTGGCACAAGCGGTCTGTCGGCGGCTGTCCTCGGCTACGGTGGATTAAAAGCCGCAAAGGGCGCGTCCAAGCTGTACCGGGGCGGCAAAGCCATCTACAACGGCGTGAAAGCCGTGGGTAACGTAACGGGAATCAGCGAGGGAATGCGGATTTTCGGAGCGGCAAAGAGCGGCGGTTCAGCGGCGCAGAGTGCGCTGTCCTTTGCGCAGAACGGCGCACTGGGACATGGCGTTAAATTCGGGACACAACTGGCAAGCGGCGCATCCAAAGTCGGGCAGTTTGCAACCAAAGCCATGCCGATAGCGGCCGGCGTAGGCTCCCTGATAGCGATGGGCGCAGACGCGAAAAAAGGCGTAGGCATGGCGCAGGAGTGGACTGGATCGGACAGCACAGGCGCAAAGGTCGCATCCGGCGTGGGCGCAGCCCTCGGCGGCACGGGCAACGGCATCCTCGGCGATGAGAGCGCAGGGAAAAAGGCTCTCGACATTGGCGGCGGCGCACTCAAAGGCGCAGGGTTGGGCGCGGCTATCGGCTCGATTATCCCCGGCGTAGGCACTGCCATCGGCGGCGCAGTCGGGGCCGGCGTGGGCGCACTTGGAGCGGCGATAGGCGGCTCGAACATCGCCAAGGCACTCTCAACCGCTGGGGGCGCAATCAAGGGCTTTTTCACGGAGACCGTCCCGGAGAAATTCGGACAGGTTGTGGAGGGCGCAAAAGGCTTCTTCACCGAATCCGTCCCGAACGCCATCAACAGCGCAAAGGAAAAGGTGACGGGTTTCTTCACGGAAACGATTCCTCAAAAGTTTGATGAACTCCGAGAAGGAATTACATCGTTCTTCACAGAGAGCGTCCCCTACGCCATCGGCTACGCCGCAGGAAAGATACAGGTATTCTTTACCGAAACCGTGCCGGAGAAATTCAATGAACTGGTCACGGGCATTACAACCTTTTTCACGGAGACCGTACCGAACGCCATCGCAACGGCAGGGGCGGCGGTCGGAAACTTCTTCACTGTGACTGTGCCGGAGTTTTTCGGCAACCTTTGGGACGGCGTGACAGGCTTTTTCACGGAGACCGTCCCGGCAGCATTGACAACGGTCGGGGAAGCACTGACAACGTTTTTCACTGAAACAGTGCCGCAGTTTTTCTCGGACGTTTGGGAAGGTATAACGGGATTCTTCACGGAGACCGTGCCACAGGCACTGGAAACCGTGGGTGAAGCCCTAAAGACATTCTTCACGGAGAGCATTCCGGGATTTTTCAGCGACCTGTGGGACGGCATCGTGAGCTTCTTCACCGAATCCGTCCCGAACGCCATCTCCAGCATCGGAGAGAGCATCAGCGGATTCTTCAGCAGACTGGGGGAGAAAGTCTCCGGCTTCTTCGGCGGGATCTGGGACAAGGTGACGGGCAGCGCAAGCGCAGGATACAACGCCGCCACAGCCAAACACGCAGAGGGCGGTATCATGACAAGGCCCCATGTGGGGCTGGTCGCAGAGGACGGCGCAGAAGCCATCATCCCGCTGTCCGGAAAGCGCAGGAAGCGCGGCATCGAACTCTGGGAACAGACCGGGGAAAAGCTGGGCGTTCAGCCATACGCAAACGGCGGCATAGCTGGCGAACCAGAGCCGGACGAACCAGACCCGAATGACTGGAACCCGGACGGCTGGCCGGATTTACCAGACCCGGACGGCGGCAACGGCAGCCCGTCTCCCAGCGGCGGCGCAGGGCAGGGCATGGCGGCACTCCCACCAATCACGATACAGAACCTGACCTTTGAGGTCAACGTGGACGGAGCGGGAGCGCAGGACCCGCAAGCACTGGTGGAAACCATCAAGGAAAACGTCCGTGGAATGACGGACGAAATCGCATACCAACTGGCGATAGCGATTCAACAGGCATACGCAAACACGCCGACAGCGGCGTGGTAGGAGGTGGAGCGTGGATATTTACCTGACGAACCTGACAACAAGCGACAGGCTGCAATTCCCCATGCTTCCCCCAGAGGTGAGCGTGAAGATAGCACACCAATTCGCAACTTACAGCATCCTCCGCATCGGGGAAGTCAAAATCCCCAGCGGCACATCGGCTGACAGCTTCAGCTGGAGCGGCATTCTTCCGGGCGCAGCCCGGAGGAATGACCCGTACATCCGGGCATGGAAAGACCCGAAAGCCGTTTACAACTGGCTCAACGGGCTGAAAGTGGTAAACGACAAACCGATAAAGGCGCGGCTTCTGATAACCGAAACGCCAGTCAACTGCGATGTTTACCTGTCCAATTTCACGGCAACGCCCACAGGCGGGTACGGGGACATCAACTACACCATAACGCTGGTACAGGCAAGGGACATCATCATCCGCAAGTCGGACAAAACAGCGATGCCTGTGCCGCTGAAGAACGCACCGCCAGCAGAAAACGCAGAGCGGACATCTCCCCCGCCAGCGCAGACCTACACGGTGAAAAAAGGGGACTGCCTGTGGTCGATTGCACAGCAAATGGGGCTGGGCGGGGCAAATTACGCCAAACTCTACGATGCAAACAAGGGCGTTATAGACCCAAGAAACCAGCAACACAGTATGCCGAAATACACCATTTACCCCGGACAGGTGCTGACGATTCCAAGCTGAAAGGAGGGCGCAAAAAATGGACGTGGATATCGCACAGGTGCAGTATTTTGTGGAACTGATAACCGAAACTGGGGACATCTACGAACTCGACAACGCCATCCAGACGCTTGCATGGGAGGAACAGGAGGGGCAGCTGGCGCAGAAAGCCACAATCACCATTTCCTCGCATTCCACCGAAAACGGCGCGCTCATCCGTTCCCTGCTGAAAATCAACCGCATCATCCGCATTCACGCCAACTGGGGCGCAGGGGTGCAGAAACTGTTCGAGGGGACAATCTGGGAATGGCAGTACAACCGTTCCGCAAAGCAAGACCACAGCATCATCGTCTACGACCCGATGATCCGGCTGCAGCAGAGCAAGGATTTTTATTATTTTTCCGCAGGAATGTCCACTCCCGCCATCCTCAACGCAATCTGCGGGGAATGGGGCGTGACGGTGGACTACCAGTGGAGCCAGCAGATAACCCACGAAAAAAAGGTGTTCAACTGCGAGACCGTGAGCGACATGATCATCAAACTGCTGGAGGAAGTCCGGCAGCAGACGGGAACAAAGTATGTCGCAATTTACAAGGACGGCAAGCTGGTCATAGCGGACTACGGCACAAACACAGACGTGTACCTGTTTGATTACCCCGCCACGATAAGCACCAGCGACAAGCTGAGCATGAACAACCTCGTGACGCGGGTGAAAATTCTCGGCAAGGCAGACGATGACGGGCGGTCGAGCGTGGAAGCCGTCATAGACGGCAATCTGGACTTCGGCGTTCTGCAGGAGGTCATCCGCAGGGATGATGACAAGGACATCGGCAAGGCAAAGACCGAAGCGGAGCAGACGCTGAAGGAGCGGGGGCAGCCGGAGGAATCCATCATGGTCACGTCCGCAGACCTTCCCTTCCTGCGAAAAGGCGATGCCGTGGAGGTGCAAGCCGGAAACCTGTCTGGGATGTTCTGCGTCCTCGGCGTTTCCCATAACGCCACCACAAAGCAGATGACTATGACGCTGATGCGCCAGCCCCCCGCAGCGTCAACAAGCGCAAAGAAGCAGGAGGAGCAAAAGCAGGATACGGGCTTCCAGAAAGGGGACGCAATCATCCTAAACGGCCCCGTTTATGTGGACAGCTACGGCAACGGCAAGGGGCGCACCTTCACCAATTACAAGTCCACGATTACCATAGTCGCGCCGCTTAACCGCCCCTGCCCGTACCATGTCGGCGGGATAGGCTGGGTGTACCCGAACGAAATCACAAAGGCGTAGGAGGTGGAGCATGGACGATACGATGGGCAACGAGGGAATCAACAGGCTGGCGGGTGTCCTGCAGGGCAGGATGAGCCAAATGGGAGACAAGCCGCAGGTGCTGGATTTCGGCGTGATCCAGGGGGACATGAGCCTCCTGACAAACCGATTCCCAAAGCCGATACCGCAGAAAGACTACATGGTGTGCAGACAGGTGACGCTGGGACCAACGCACAACATCCTCGCAAAGACGCAGGACATAGGGATGCCGCACAGCGGCTCCCATATCCACAAAACGCATGACCTCACCTGTGACCATCACGGCGGCAAAGTCACAGGCACAACGGGGGAAGCAACCAGTGCCGCACCAGACCCGCCCATCCCATCGGCGCGGACTGCTGGCGGGGACAGTGCGGACGGAATGCACCAGCACCACGTCCTGATCCCGGAGAAGATGCGCAGCATAAAGCCCGGAGACCGGGTGCTGGTGGCGTGGGTGGGCGATGACGCGGTGGTTGTAGACCTTGTTCTCCCGGCAACCGCCGTGTGACGCACACAGCGGCGCAGGAAGCCGCCCTTCCCCGCCAGGGTATAAACAATCGGGTAGAGAGATAAACCGCGCCAAAGAGCCGCCCTGCCGCCAAACTCGGCGCATCTGACGGGCGGCAGACAGGAGGGATTCAATGTCAAACAATTTATTCCCGGTTTTTGACGTTCCGTCCGCGCTGGCAGGGGAAACGGAAGCACAGAACAAATACCCGCCGGCCCCGATGTGGGACGTAGAAGCCGGGGACTTCGTAGCGGACGGAGCGAACAAACTGCTCTACAGCAGCGGGAAAGACGCATGGGTGCTGTGGTGTACCAAGTCCATCCTGACGCAGAGATGGGCGCACCTGGGCTACAACTCGAACGAGGGCATAGAAGCCGAGGAAGCGTTCAAAGAGCCGGACAGGAAAGCAACGGAAAGCGCGTTCGAGCGCACGATAACTGAAGCACTGCTGGCAGACCCAATGGGGCGCACCGCACAGGTGCGGGATTTCGTTTTCAACTGGGAAGCGGACAGCCTGTGGATTGAATGCGTGGCGGTCGGAACGGACGGGGACACGGCAAGCATCAAGGCAAAACTGAACACATAGCGAAGGAGGTGACAGGGAGTGGCAGACGAATACAGCTACCCATACACACCGCCGCCCTTTTTACAGGGGCAGAGCGCAGACCAGATACACAGCCGTATGCTTGAAAATCTGCCAGCCGACATAGACAAGAGCCAGGGCAACATCCCGTGGGATTTCACCCGCCCGTCCGCACTGGAGAAAGCGGAGTTTGCGGAATTCACGATGAACGAGACCATAAAGCTGATTTTTGTGCAGTGGTCATACGGCGAGTGGCTGGATTTGCACGGGGAAAAGGTGAACTGCTTCCGCAAGCCAGCGAACCACGCAAGCGGCAAACTGGCGGTCACAGGCAAAGTCGGCACGATTATTCCGTCTGGCTACCAATTCGCAACCCCGGCAAACCTGACCGCAAGCGTGATTTTTGAAGCCGTTGGAGCGACCGTTCTGGACGGTACGCCGGACAGCAGCGGGCTGGTCACGGTCGAGATGGACATCCGGGCGGTTGACGGCGGTCAGATCGGCAACGTGGCGCGGGACACCATCAAGCTGATGGTGAAGCCGCTGACCGGGATCAGCTACCTCACGAACCCGGAGAACATGACGGGCGGCGTAGAAGCCGAAACGGACGATGACTACAAGAAGCGGATACTGGACGCAATGCGCAACGGCACGTCCATGACAGGCTGCAACGCAGACTACGTCCGATGGGGAAAAGAGGTCGCAGCGGTCGGACAGGTCATCGTAGACCCGGAGTGGAACGACCCGTCTCTGCCGGAGAAATGGCACTACACAGACCTGTACGGGAACGAGAAGTGCGCAGGAGCGGTGCGGCTGATCATCATTGACAGCAACGGCGTTCCGGCGAACCAGCAGATTCTGGATGCGGTCTACCTCCACATAGCGGGGACAGGAGAACGTGATCCGGCGCGGCTGATGCCAATCGGAGCGCATCTGACCGTGATAGCCCCTGCAGGGCTGACAGTGGACATCAAGGCAAACGTCCTGATTGATTCCGGGGAGGACATCGGCACGATTGAAAAACGGTTCCGGGAGAATCTGGACAAATACTGGCTGGAGGTCGGGCAGGAAGCTACGGACAACCCGGCAGAACACACAGGCTACATCCGCTGGGTGCAGGTCGGGGCTGTCCTCGCCAAAACCAGCGGCGTGAAGGATTACACAGGGCTGACAGTCAACGGCGGCACGGTGAACATCGCCATCACCCAGGTACAGTACCCTGTGACCGGGGAGGTGACGCTCAATGTCCAAGCCTGACCTTGACACCATCATCCAAAGCCCGGAAGCAGAAACATTCCTGGGAATGGTGACCAAAGGCTTTTACAGCAATTCCTACACCGGGCTGTGGATATACGAGGTCATCGGTCGGGAATGGGACGAAATGCGGGAATGGGCAGAGGGATTACAGAACGAAATCCACCCGCAGACTTGCACATGGAGCGTAGCCATCTGGGAATGGGTGTACGGCATCGAGCCGGACGAAACGCTCCCGCTGGCATACAGACGGCAGAGAATCCTCTCGAAAATCGTGGGCGTGAAGCCCATCAACCCGGAGGTCATCCGCAGGGGCGTGACCGCGCTGATCGGCGGCACGGACGGCGAGGTGGAGGTCAACGATTTTGTGGGACCGTACCGCTTCGAGGTGATCCTGCACCCTTCCGGGAAGAACCCGCTGAATTATGCAAAGATTTTCACCTACATCCGGGAGATAAAGCCCTCGCATCTGGCGTTTGAAGCGGCGATAGAAACCAAGGTGGACATCACGATAGAGGTGGACACCAGCTGGAATCTTGTCGGCTTTGGGCTGACGAACCAGTACCCATGCGGCACACGCCCGAACATCAATGTCAAGGCGCAGCTCCACGACCTTCTGGTAACGGTGGACATCGGCGAACTGGCGGCGGCAATTCAGCCGGATGCGGCAGGGACAGTATTTGCCAGCGGGAGCATTGAGAACCCGCAGAGAATGAACCCGCCCAGCACGGTATTCCAGCAGACGCAAACGGGCGTGGGCGTGGAGATTGGCGGCGGCGGTTACGCCGCAAAAGCCCCTCCAGCGTCCGAGGAAAGCACGACCGGGCAATACCCGCACACGAACATCAAAGGCGGCACAGCGGACACGGGCGTGACTGCAGAAATCGCTGGGGACGGTCATCCCTTCACAGCGGACCTGTCCGGCACGAAACCGAACCCGCAGACACTGTTCCACGCAGGCGGCGCAGTGGTGACCGCAGAGGTGGGCGCAAGCGGGTACGCGGCACAGGCTGACCTTGCAGGAACGAAGCCGCAGGAAGCCACCAGGCTGGCGCAGAGGTCGGTGGAGGTCGCAACGGACATCGGCGCAGATGCGTACAGCGCACAGCACCCCGCCACGAAAGCCACCGACAGCGAAGCCGGCCGGCATCCCGCCCCGCAGATACGCACAGCGGCGGGGCAGGCGGCGATCAGCCCGGAAATCGGCGCACAGGGCTACGAGGTAGCCGCTACGCCAACCGGGACAAAGCCGCAGACCCACCAGACGCTGGGCGCAGGGAGCGGCGGCGTGACCATTGAGACGGACAGCTACACAGTCGCTTTCCGAATGTGCGGCACGGACGTAACGAGGGAATCTTAAAAAAGGAGGCACGAACACATGGGTATGCTCACAGAAACGGCATTGAAAGGCTACAAGGAGTACACCAAAGCCGAACTCGCCTACGCAAAGTACAGGATCGGGAACAGCTACTACCGGGCAGAAATCATTTCGCGGGAGTATCTGGCAGACGGGCGGCTGGCGGTCAAAATCATGATTGACCACCCCGCACCGGGCAATCTGACGATTTCGGAAATCCAGCTGTACGACACAAACAACAACCTCTGGCTGAAGAAGCCGGAAAACATCATGCGTGAGGACGTGACGGCGGGGATTTTGTACCGCTTCACGTTTGATTTTCACGAAAACTAAGAAAGGAGGAAGCAGGGAATGTACCAGAGACTGGAATGGAAAGACCACGTTGTGGAATTTCCGAACCGCTTCAAAGAGGTCAACCTGGGGAACGGGCTGGTGGAAGAAACCCCTGCACCCGGCGAAATCATCCAGCAGGGAACGCCGCAGAGCGCAAGGAACTTCAACAACATCGAGGAAGGTATCCTCGCCGGGACGGAGATGGGCGATTACCTCGCCGTCATGGTTCTGCAGAACCGCAGAGGGCTGGAAACGGTGCGGGGAGAGAGCGGCACGGTCACGCTGACCAACACGCAGACCTACCCGTTCAACAACAGCGGCAAGACGGTCGCGCTGGCAACGCCGCGTGACACGCTGGACTATTTCGTGAACATCGAGGTGGTCAGCGAAACGGGCGGCAGCGCAGGAATCGTGACGGTCTACAACAAGCTGGCGAACGGATTCAGCGTCAAGTTTGACGGCAGCGCAAAGAGCGTGACCATTCGCTACAACGTGACAGGAGGTGGCATCTGATGGCGGCAGTAATCATCAAGGGTGATGAGCGCAGGGCAGAGACCGCCCGGACGCTGGCCGAGTACGGCATCGACTACAGCAGAGCAACCAGCGAACAGCGGGAAATGGCAGAGCAATTCAATGCCGATTTCAAGCCGTTTGCAAAAGAATTTCAGAGAATGGAGGAAAAAAGCAGATGAAAGTGATTTTCAAGACCCCGGCAGCGGAGGACAGCCATCTGGAGTACGAACTGGCGAAAACCCGGCTCACGCTCAACGATGAACTGTCGGTGAAGCTGGACAAGTACGAGAGGGATGAGGATGCGCACCTGGACATTTGCCAGGACTGCTACGGCAACCTCGTGCTGGGCGTTATCCCCGGACTGGCGCAGCGTTACGCGGCGCAGATCGACATCCCCGCCCGGACATACCACGATGAGGATTCCGGCGAGGTGAACGATGACGGCGAACCCATCATCCGTCCCGTGGCTGACCCGTTCAACGTGGACAATGTGACCCTTACACTTTGGGAAATGGAGGTTTAAGAGAGAATGAAAGCGAATTTTGACAGCTTGAAGCTGACCGTTGAGGGCATGAGCGGCGGCAAGAATACCGTCATTTTTGACGATATGGGTATGCCCTCCATCATGGTGCGCATCCCGCAGATGAAGTTTTCCGAACTGATCACGGGCGGGACGCAGGACATTCACGATGCGTTCATCTGCAACGAGGTTACCTACGACTGCCTGTACATCGGCAAGTACCACGCCATCGTGGTGAACGGCAGAGCCTACAGTCTGGCAGGGAAAGACCCCGCCGTCAACATGAACTTCGACCAAGCGAGAGCGTACTGCCGCGCCAAGGGCGCGGGATGGCATCTGCCCACCAATGCCCTTTATGCGGCGATTGCCCTGTGGTGCAAGGCGAACGGCACACAGCCACACGGCAACACCAGCTACGGCGCAGACAACGCCAAACCCTATGAAAAGGGCTTCGCAAGCTGCGCCAGGGACGGCAGCGGCAGAATCCAGCGCACCGCGACCGGGAGCGGTCCCGACAGCTGGTATCACGACTTCAATAGCGCAACGGGCATCGCCGACCTCTGCGGCAACGTCTGGGAGTGGGCTGGCGGTCTGCGGCTGGTGGACGGGGAAATCCAGGTCATCCCCTACGGAAACGCAATGGCCGACATTTACGCCGATGCCAGCAAGGACATCCAGGGACCCAGCAGCACCCTCTGGAAAGCCCTCGACAAAGACGGGAACTTTGTCGCACCGGGGACTGCAGGGAGTTTGAAGTACGACTACACCGCAGACCCCGGCACGGCAAGCGCAGGAAAGCCGTTCCAGCTTATCGCCGGAGCCCTTGCGCATAAGCAGACGGTCGAGGCTCCCTACGGATACCAGATGCTCACCGCAACGGCGGCAAAGAGCGGCCTGACCGTCCCGGCGCGGGCTTTGGCTCTCTGCCTGATGCCGGACGGTGACGCAGAAGCCTACGACAACCGGGGCGGTCACTGGATGCGCAACCTTGGTGAGCGGTTGCCGGTTCGCGGCGGGGGCTGGGCCTACGGTGCGGACGCTGGTGCGTCTGCGCTGGCCCTGGACAACCCCCGGTCGGGCGCCAATGGCGACGTCGGCTTCCGCGCCGCTTACTACGGTAATCTGTAATCTGCACCCGGCAATCTGGGGGGTGGGCGATAGCCCATCCCCTGCAGATAGCCAGGACAGGAGACAACGCTATGGAAAAAGGAAACGACCTTAGAATCCTCCAGAAAACCGAGGATATGATTTTATACGCAAACAAAGCCCTTGAGCAATTCCCCCGGTCGGAGCGGTACGCTCTCGCAGCGGACATCAAGCAGACCATGTACTCGTTTTACAGGCTGATCATCACCGCCAACAAGAAGTACTACAAAAAGACCACACTGCAGGACGCAGATGTGGAACTGGAGGTACTGCGGGGATTTATCCGGCTGGCGGCGAACAAAGAGATGCGCTACCTCCCGATGAAGAAATACGAGATATGGTCGAAGATGCTCTCGGAGATCGGAGCCATGCTCGGCGGGTGGATTAAGGCGATGAAGCAGTAGCAGACCCCGCAAGGGAAAAACATGGGGGCTGTGTCGATGCGGTTGCCGATTCGCGGCGGGAACTGGAACAACGGTGCGAACGCAGGTGCGTCTGCGCTGAACCTGAACAACCCCCGGTCGAACGCCAATGGCAACATCGGCTTCCGCGCCGCTCTCGCCCCGCAAGCCAGAAGCCGCGCCCCTACGGGGACGCGGACAGCGCACGGGGCAAAAGGGACACATATCCCCACCGAAGGCCGCAGCCAGCGGCGCAAGGCGAAAAACTGGATTGCCGTGAAAGCAGTCAGTAGGCGAAAGCCGAACGCTGCTACGCACGGCATTTTTTTATGGAGAAAGCGGATCATGAAACGGATAGGCGGCATCTACCAGACGATCTGCAGTTTTGAAAATCTGTACGAGGCGTACCTCAAAGCCCGGAAGTGCAAGAGGTACAGGCACGAAGTCCTCCGTTTTTCGGCGAACCTGGAGGAAGAACTGCTGGCAATCCAGCGGGAACTGCAGAGCAAGACCTACGAGATAGGAGAATACCACAAATTCATCATTTCAGAGCCGAAAAAGCGGCTCATCATGGCACTGCGCTTCAAAGACCGGGTAGTCCAGTGGGCGATTTACCGCCAGCTGAACCCGATTTTTGACAGCCAATTCATCTACGACAGCTACGCTTGCAGAATTGACAAGGGGACACACACCGCCCTCAACCGGCTCCAATACTGGCTGCGGCAAGCGGACAGGCGGGGCAAAGAGACGGGCAGGGAGTGGTACTGCCTAAAGATGGACATCACCAAATACTTCTACCGGGTAGACCACGCCACGCTCCTGCGGATTCTGGAACACAGGATAAAGGACAAAGACCTCCTGTGGCTTTTGGAGCGGATCGTGAACTGCGACCGGGAAGCGTTCGGACTGCCGCTGGACGCAGACATAGCGCAGGGCGCGGAGGTGGAGCGGCTGACGGAGTGCGGGATGCCGATAGGCAACCTGACCTCCCAGATGTTCGCCAACCTTTACCTAAACGAAGCAGACCAATTCGTGAAGTACGAACTGCGGGAGCATTTTTACATGAGGTACATGGACGATATGCTGGTGCTCGGCGATGACAAAAAGCACCTCCAGACGGTGAAGGAACAGGTGGAGCGGTTTCTGAACACAGAACTGAAGCTGAACCTCAACGGGAAAACCAGCATACGCCCGATACGCTGCGGCATTGAGTTTGTCGGTTTCCGGGTATGGTCTACCCACAGGAAACTGCGGAAATCCTCTGCCAAAAAGATAAAGCGCGGATTGAAATGGATTCAGTGGCAGTACGCAGAGGGAAACGCAACCCTCGAACAGATACGCCCGAACCTGATGAGTTACATGGGCGTGATGAAGCATTTCAACAGCTACAAGCTGAGAAAGAAGATTTCAGAGACTTTCGTCCTGCAAAGGGCAGACCCGGAGGGACCGGAGCGGCGGGGGAAAGGAGGTGGAATGAATGGAGATTCTGGAACTGGTCAACAGCATCGGGCTGGTAACGATTATCGGCGGCGTGGTCTGGCTGATCCGGCTGGAGGGCAAGGTGAAACGCAACAGCGAGGAACTGAGCCGTCTGGCAGAGATTGAGAAGCAGACCGCCGCACAGGAAGTGAGGATCAGCAAGAGGGATGAGGAAATGAAATCCCTCAAGCACTCCCTGGACGAAGTGAAAGACCGCATGGAGAAGCTGGAGAACAAGCAAATGGCTACCACAGAACAGCTTACCCGAATGGAAACCAAACTGGACATTTTAATCGGAGAAAGGAATTAACAACATGAACATCACTCCTATCATTGAAGCGGCATTCACACTGATCGCCGCCATCATCACCGCCGTGGTCGTTCCGTACATTCGGAGCAAGACCACCGACACCCAGAGAGTCGAACTGATGGCTCTGGTGCGGATTGCGGTCACAGCCGCAGAGCAGCTCTACACCGAAACGGGCAAGGGCAAGGAAAAGAAAGCCTATGTGCTGGCGTGGCTGGCAGAGCGGGGCATCCAAGTAGACGGCGATAAACTGGATGCCATGATCGAGAGCGCAGTCTACGGATTGAAAGCCCCTGACAGCGCAGCGCAGAAAGGAGACGCAGCATGAAACTGAACATGAGATACTACAACGGGGAGATTGACGATGACCTCCCCTACACCGGGACGCTGAAACTCGACAAAAAGACCGGGCTGGTCTACGATGAGGACGGCGATGTGGTGGACAAGGAAACCCTCGCGGGAATCTGCGGCGGGGATGGAAAGGGGGACGATGAGTGATGAGCAACAGCCCACTGGTGAACTACACCAAAATCAGCCCCAACAAATCCAGCCCACGCAACCACGCCATCGACACCATCACCATCCACTGCGTGGTCGGACAGTGCGCCGTGGAGACTATCGGCGCGGTATTCGCACCGACCTCCCGGCAAGCGTCCAGCAACTACGGCATCGGCCCGGACGGGCGAATCGGGATGTACTGCGAAGAAAAAGACCGCTCGTGGTGTACATCCAGTGCAGCCAACGACCACAGGGCGGTCACCATCGAGGTGGCAAGCGATACCACGCACCCATACGCCGTGAAGCCAGCCGCCTACAATGCCCTGATTGAACTGGTGGCAGACATCTGCCGGAGGAACGGCATCAAGAAGCTGGTGTGGTCTACGGACAAGAGCCAGCGGGTGAACCACCAGGGCGGATGCAACATGACCGTCCACCGGGACTACGCCGCCAAAGCCTGTCCCGGCGATTACCTCTACCAGCGGCAAGGGGACATCGCCGCAAAGGTCAACGCCAAGCTGGGCGCAAGCACAACGGCGCAGAGCGTCTCCGCCTCCAGCACGGCCATCTTGGGCAGCGCACAGATTCCCGCCGCAACGCTGGCGGGATTTTTGCTGTCCAAAAACCCCTCGCCAAAGATGAACGGCGTGAACGCTGAGAAGCTGGCGCAGCTTTACATTTCCGAGGGTGCGGCAGAGGGTGTCCGGGGCGATCTGGCGTTCTGCCAGTCCTGCCTTGAAACCGGGTACTGGCAGTTTAAGGGGGATGTCCAGCCGTCCCAGAACAACTTCTCCGGCATCGGAGCCGTAGGCGGCGGCGCAAAGGGCGCAAGTTTCGCAGATGCGCAGACGGGCATCCGGGCGCAGATTCAGCACCTCAAGGCGTATGCCACGAAGGACGCGCTGAAGAACCCCTGCGTAGACCCCCGGTACAAGCTGGTGGCAAAGGGAAGCGCACCGACCGTGGAAGGGCTGTCCGGCAAATGGGCGGCAGACACAGGCTACGCCGGGAAAATCCTCGCCATCTACAAGGAAGCGGCGGGGTATAAGGGAAGCACCACCACGGCGGCGGCAGCCAAAGTCCCCTACACCGTCAAGGTGACCGCGACCGCCCTCAATGTCCGCAAGGGACCCGGCACAAACTACGCCGTCACCATGACCATCCGGGACAAGGGCGTGTACACCATCGTGGAGGAAAAGAACGGCTGGGGACGGCTCAAGAGCGGGGCTGGCTGGATTAGTCTCGCATACACGGAGAAACGGCCGTGACACGGCAGGAGGAACGCCGCAGGACAAGGCGCACCAGCGGCAAGCGCACCGCAGGGCAGAAGGGGAAGGAACAGGAATTCTCCAAACGCCTGATTGACGATACGCGGCGGCTTCTCTGGATCGTGACGCTCGGAGGGCTTGCACTCGCCGGGTGGTGCGTCCACAAGGGATTTGACGCTTCCCTGCCCTGGCTTTCGGCGATGGTCGGACTGCCGTGGACGGCGCACGGCGCGGTTTGCAGTTTCTACCTGACGATGGCAAAGAGCGACCACCGGGAGGGCGGCATCACCTTTGAAGCCGCCAAAGCGTCCAACTTCGGGAACCAGGACCCAGACAGCGACATCCCGGCCGGCTGATTTGTCACTTTCCACAATCCCCAGCGGCGGTTTTTTGTCAGGTTTTGAGGATAGGCAAAACCGCAGATTTGTGGTAAAATTGTGCGCCAGAGGGGGGTATAAGGGGGTTTGAAAGCCCCGGACATCCCCCCCGAAAGCGCAGGAACAGCATAATCCCTCCCCAGCCCCTCACCGGGCATCGGGGAGGGATTATTTTTTTTGATTTTTTGCGGGAAAACGCTTGACTTTATGACTTTATGATGTTATAATTAAGATACCGAAAACGAACAGGGAGGAAACAAAAATGACGAACACAACATGGAAATTCACAAAGGACGGACACACCTACAGCGCAAACGGGAACAACAGGTTTGACGCACAGCTGAACATTGAAACCCGGTTTGGCATCGACCTGACGGGCGCAGCCTTCGAGGAAATCTACAAGACCCGGACGGTTCGGACGGGCAAGGTCAACTAAGCCGAAACACCCGCAAGGGTGTCCGGGCAGGGCGGCAACCTACCCGCTGATGAAGGCAAGCCAAACCGAAAGCGAACAAACCAAACACTGACGCTGACCCATCGGCGGGACGGGGAGAAAGGACAGGAACCGTGAAAAAGTCGGAGATCAAAGCGGCCACGAACGAGAACCTGATTCTGTATCTGGCTATAGCAATGTCAAACTCCAGGGTTTACAAGGGGACAATCAAAAGTGCAAAATGGATTTGCGAAGAACTCGCAAACCGCAAGGTAGTGGATGACCCGGTTTCCTTCTTCAATCAGTGGAGCAAAGCCTACGAGTTTTAGCCAAAGCGGGCTGCGGTCACGGGAAAAGGTCGCAGCCCGTCACCAAGCCCCACCCATGACGGCAGGTCGCAAGCAAAGGAGGTGTAGAGCATATGGGCGCGATGGGGAGACCCAAAAAGCTGAAGGATGAGCGGACCCGGTACACCATGTACCTCAACGACAGCATCCGCAGGGCGATTGATGAGTATGTGTTCCGGGTAAAGCGGAGCAACCCGGACTACAGCCGTTCGGATTTTTTGAACGATGCCGCGGAGTTTTATCTGGCGGCAATCGAGAAAGGGGAGGTCAACAATGACAGGGACAAATGACAGATTCATCAACACAATCAGGATGAACGCACAGCTTGACCGCTACGAGGGCGCAATGCTCGGCGTGGCGATTGGGGACGCTCTCGGCGCACCCCTGGAATTCATGAACGCAGGGGAAATCCAGCGCAAGCACGGAACCGTCCGGGAAATGCTGGGCGGCGGCTGGCTGAGTGTCGAGCCGGGGGAGGTCACCGATGACACGCAGATGACGCTGGCGGTCGCAGAGGGGATCGCCGCAGACGGGGACAATCCCTACCAGATGGTCGGGGCGAACTTCCTGCGCTGGTTCAGAACGCACCCAAAGGATGTGGGCGGCTGCTGTGCGGCAGTGCTTTCGAGGATGGGACGCAGCGACCGCATCCAGCTGGAGGATTGGCTCGATGCTGCCAAAGCGCACGACAAGGCCAGCAACGGCGGGACGGCCGGGAACGGTGCGCTGATGAGGGCAGTCTACCCCGCCCTTTACTACCAGCGGGACAAAGCCCTGGAAGCCGCAGTGCGCATAGCGCAGATGACGCACTGGCACAAGCACAGCACCCTGACCGTCCTGTACTACACGGACGCAATCAACACCATCGTCAACTCGGATTTGTTGTCGGCAGAGGAAGCAAAGGAATTCGCAGAGACGAAAACGGCTGCTCTTCGGAATATGCTCCCCGGCGATAAGGTCGAGCCGTCCGGCTACTGCGTGTCCAGCCTGATCTGCGCCATGAACGCCATCCGGGACACGGACAGCTTCGAGGACGCGCTGGTAGCGGCGGTCAACATGGGCGGGGACGCAGACACCATCGGGGCAATCACAGGCGGTCTCGCCGGGGCGATTTACGGAGCGTCCAGCATTCCCCTGCGCTGGGTAAACAGTCTGGCGAACCAGCCGAACCGAAAGACCGTCCAGCTTTTCTACCAGAGCGGGGGCGCAGCCCAACAGGGCAACGCAAACACGCTGGGAATCCGGCTGATTGATCTGGCGCACCTCGCCTACCGACACCATGAACAGGTGAAATAATTTCAGAAAATCTGCGGTATTCGCTTGACTATTTGTAATTATAATGTTATAATATCTTTAGACAACAAGAAAGAGCGATTTTGATGGGATGCCGGGGATCGGTGTCGGCCATGTACTTCTGGAGATTGCCGTACTTATCCGTCTCCGCACAGGTGGCATAAAAGATAGCGTAGTTGTGGCCCACGCCGGAAACCTCCACCTGGACGCTGCCGTCGCCCTCGTCCATGGACTCCTGGGGGATCAGGATAGTGAACTGACCGGCAAAACCATTGCCGGTACTCTCCATGCAGCTGATCTGGGTACAGTCATTTCCATCCTTGTCAATGATACGGGTACCAGCGGGGACAGAGGACGAATCGGTAAACTTAACGTGGACCCAGCCGCCGTCAACCCAGGTTTCGCTCACCACCTGATAGACCTGCTGCATGTACCCTTTACCGTCAATGGTGACGGGATAGGGATTGGGCTGGTCAGGGGTAGCGGTCAGCTTGGGGGTGAGGGGCTTGGTCCAGTACATACCCGTCTGGTAGATTTCTTTCGCGGCCTTCAGCACCCGCTGGGCCGCCGCCTGATCGGAGCAGCCGGGATTGACCTTCAGGTCGTAGACGCTCCAGTTGGACAGCAGGTGGCACCACAGCGCCATCTTGGTGGCGTAGTAAGCTTCATACTTGCTGTTCAGCCCCAGCTTGTCCAACGGTACATGGGGATAGCCGCTGGCCACGATGCCCAGCACCTTGGTATCCGTACATTTTTGATTGGCCAGATACTCAACGCCGGTGCCAGCGGGAACCGCCTGTGGTACGCCCTTGGTGTTCGGGTTAACACAATAACACGGAATCTCGTTGGTCGTACCGTCCTGTGCCTTGTAATTATAATAGGTATACTTCTGTGTCCGGGCGGCGCCGTTGATAGACAGATAATCCAGAGACGTGCCGTCCGAATAGATGTCGATCTCGCCCAGGGCCTCCTCCTCGCTGGAAGCCGCCAGGGCGGGAGCAGGGAGCATCCCCAACGCTGTGATCAATGTCAGGAGCAGGGCCAGTATTCTTCGCTTCATAAGCTTTCCTCCTTGTTTTTTTGTAGAAGAAAAGCGCATATCCCACACAGGATATACGCTTTCTGCCAATAGGAGGGGCGGTGCGCCTGCTGGCACACCGCCCGGTGTCGTGCGCTGGCTGTCAGCGCAGGTTGTATTCTGTTCTGATGAATTTGCCGTTTTTGAACACATCCCAGACCTCCAGGTAGTAGTCCCCGCCTGGGCAGGCGTGCAGTACCTCCGGGACAGCTTTCTCCCGCCAGGGCCAGAAGGGGGCGCCGATCTTATCCTCTGGGAGCGTCAGG
>OFFW01001006.1_pt1 | contig 17976 bp, 12 predicted proteins | sample 1521501 | NCBI WGS metagenome assembly OFFW01 (sample SAMEA3504107, study PRJEB24116) | mouse gut metagenome | biome: mouse gut; feature: mouse-associated habitat; material: faeces | place: Denmark | collected 2011
CGGTTTTGGAAAGCGCCTCGTCGGCAACGGAAAAAATCCGGCTGGCCTTGTGGGCGATTAACTTGTTGCGGATATCATACTTGTCTTTAAAATACAGATAGAAAGTCCCTTTGGCCACGCCGGCGGCCTCCACAATATTATTGATTGTGGTCTTGGCAAGCCCCTGCGTGGTAAAAAGTTCAAAAGCGGTGTTTAGCAGCGCTTCTTTTTTTTGTTTCTTGTTGAAATCTATTTTTCCCATTTTAATTCTCCCATCCGGTATAAGTAAATTATAAGGCAAAGTATCTAAAAAGCAATAAACTTTCTGTTTAGATTTGTTTATAGATTCTTTACAATTAAAATATTGACCAATGGTCATTCTTGTGATATAACACTGAATATAAGAAATGACCATTGGTCAATATTGTGAAAAGGGGTGTAATTTATGGAGAACTTTGGAAAAGGAGTGGTGAAACTTCGGATACCGATTTTAATTTTGAGCCTGGCGCTGTTGGTTCCGGCCTTTTTCGGATATGTGAATACCAGAGTGAATTATGATATCCTTTCGTATCTGCCGGGAGAAATCGAGACGATGGCGGGGCAGGATATTCTGGTGGACGAATTTGGAACGGGAGCCTTCTCTATGATGGTGGTGGAGGGGATGGAACCGAAAGACGTCGTAAAGCTGAAATCGGATATCGAAAAGGTTGACCACGTGGAGAAAGTTATCTGGTACGATTCGGTGATGGATATTTCCGTCCCCATGGAAATGATGCCGGATGAGATATACGAAGCCTTCAACAGCGGGAACGCCACGATGATGGCGATTATTTTCAGCGAGACAACATCGGCGGACAAAACCATGGAAGCCATAGCGGATATCAGGCAGACAGCCGGTAAAAACTGCTTTTTGAGCGGAATGTCGGCGGTAGTGACGGATACAAAGAATCTTTCCGAGCGGGAAGCTCCTGTCTATGTGTGTATTGCGGTCCTGCTGTCCTGTGTGGTGCTGTCGCTGACAATGGATTCCTTCCTGATACCGTTCATATTCCTTGCCAGCATCGGGATGGCTATCATATATAACCTTGGAAGCAATGTCTTTATGGGGGAAATTTCCTACATAACCAAGGCCCTGAGCGCGGTGCTGCAGCTTGGCGTTACCATGGATTATTCTATTTTCCTCTGGCACAGCTATCAGGAGAAAAAGCAGGAATCTTCGGATAAGAAGGAAGCTATGGCAAAGGCAATCGGAGAAACCGTTACATCGGTGGTGAGCAGTTCCATGACGACGGTGACGGGATTTATCGCACTTTGTTTTATGAGTTTTACGCTGGGAATGGATTTGGGGGTTGTGATGGCAAAAGGCGTGGTGTTTGGCGTAATCGCCTGCGTTACGATTCTGCCTTCCATGATTCTGGTCTTCGACAGGGCGCTGGAAAAGACCAGACATAAACCATTGCTGCCGGATATGAAGGGAGCGGGAGCTTTTGTCACCGGACATTATAAAATATTTGCGGTGTTATTTCTGGTGATTTTGCTTCCGGCCCTGTACGGTTACAGAAACACAACGGTTTACTACAATCTGGACGAAACGCTTCCAAAGGACCTGCCAAGCATTATTGCAAACGACAAGCTGAATGAAAACTTTGATATGAACGCCACCCATATGCTTCTATTAAGCGCAGAACTGCCGGCAAAAGAAGTCAGGAGCATGGCGGAGGAGATGAAGGCGGTTGACGGAGTAAACTGGGTGCTGGGATTAAATTCCCTGAAGGGGGCGGCAATCCCGGACGAAATGATTCCGAATGATTTGAAAGAATCCCTGATGAATGAAAACTGGCAGCTTCTGCTGATTGGTTCTCAGTATAAGGTGGCCTCAAAGGAAGTCAACAGCCAGTGTGATGAACTGAGCGCCATATGCAAATCTTATGACAGAAAAGGGATGCTGGTAGGCGAGGCACCCTGCACAAAGGATTTGATTGAAATTACGGATAAGGACTTTAATACGGTAAGCGTTGTATCCATCGGAGTGATATTTGTTATTATTCTGCTGGTGTTCAAATCCCTTTCCCTGCCGGTGATTCTGGTATCGGTAATCGAGATGGCAATTTTCGTGAATATGGGGATTCCCTATTATACGGAAACGGAGATTCCATTTATCGCCTCGGTTGTGATTGGGACGATTCAACTGGGGGCCACCGTTGACTATGCGATTTTAATGACCACCAGATATAAAAAAGAGCGGCTTGCAGGGGTGGAAAAGAAAGAGGCGGTTGCCACAGCCTGCCAGACAAGCGTGAAATCAATAGTGGTGAGCGCGCTGTCCTTCTTTGCGGCAACTTTCGGGGTAGGCTTATACTCCAACATCGACATGATAAGCTCGCTTTGTACCCTGATGGCGCGGGGAGCGCTGATTAGTATGGTATCCGTAATCTGCATACTGCCTTCCATGTTTATGGTGTTTGATGCGGTTATTATGAAAGGCCATGTGAAAAGTAAGAAAGAAAAACAAAATAATATCGGACAGGAGGTTGTTTTATAATGAAGAAAAAAATATATGAAAACAAAACTGTAAAACGCAGAATGGTATGTATCGTTTTAAGTCTGGCAATGGCAGCGGGACTGGCAGGCTGCGGAAAAGAGGAAGCGCAGCAGGCGCAGATTATCAGCCATAATAATCAGGAGGAAGTATTAAAGGAGGTGCTGAACGCACAGGTTAATCCATCCCACAGCAGCATGGCAGGCAAGGAGGAAACGGTTTACGTGCTGGCGGATGCCAAAGGAGGCGTTAATCAGGTGATTGTCAGCGACTGGCTGAAAAACGGCGACGGTTCCGACCTGATTACAGACAAAACCAGCTTAAAAGATATCCGGAATGTAAAGGGATATGGTGATTTTGAGACGGATGAAAACGGCAATCTTATCTGGCAGACGGAAGGAAACGATGTGTATTATCAGGGAACCGCCGATAAAGAAGTGCCTGTAGAGGTAAAGCTTTCCTATCAGCTTGACGGAAAAGCCATTGAACCGGAAGCCCTTGCGGGGAAAAGCGGTAAGGTGACAATCCGCATGGATTATGAAAATAAGGAGACAAGGAAGGTAAGCGTGGGAGGAAAGGAAGAGGAGATAAAGGTACCTTTTGCCATGATTTCCGGTATGATACTTCCGCAGGATACCTTTTCCAATATTGAGGTGAAAAACGGAAGGCTGCTTTCGGAGGGAAATAACAGCGTGGTGGTAGGCGTGGCTTTCCCCGGATTGAAGGAAAGCATTGATTTGGATAACCTGAAGGGAAAAGCCTCAGACAGGGCGGATAATAAGGAACTGGATGGACTGGAAATCCCGGATTATATTGAAGTGACGGCGGATACGGAATGCTTTGCGCTTGGGATGACAATGACGGTTGCCATGAGCGACGTGCTTTCCGACATCAGTCTGACAGATTCGATTGATTTGTCTGATTTAAACAATTCCATGGACGAACTGGCGGACGCCTCCGGCCGGCTTAAGGAAGGCAGCAGCGAGCTAAAAAACGGAACCGGCGAACTGAGAGAGGGAACGGGCAGATTAAAGGACGGAGCATCCGAACTTTTAGACGGCACGAACGAGCTGGCAGACGGTACGGCGGCGCTGAAAGACGGAGTGCAGGAGCTTTTTGAAAAGTCGGGAGATTTGGACGAAGGCGCGGGAAAATTAAATGAAGGCGCTGCTGCACTTTATAATGGAACAGAGGAATTGGCCGGCGGCGTTTCGGAACTGAAATCAGGGGCGGGGCAGCTTAAGGACGGAAGCCAGAGACTGGCGGAGGGAACCGGCAGCCTGGTGACGGGAGCGGAAAGCCTAAATAGCGGCGCGGTTCAGATTGAAAACGGAGTGACGCAGGTGGCGGGTACGCTGAAAACCTTAAGCGCCGCAATCGGAACAACATCAGATGCCTCCACCCTTTTGGGAGCCTCCCATGCGCTGAACCTGTCCCTGCAGCAGATACTGGGGGCGGATAAATACGGTGATATTCTTGCCGCGCTTTCCGTCCAAAGGGATGAGACGCAGGCAAATCTGGCGGCGGCAGGCGAGGAACTTTCGGCGGCCCGGAGCTGTTCGCAGCAGGCGCAGGCGGAACTTTCGGCGGCCTGTCAGGCAGACACGCAGGAAATGACGGTGGTAACGGGAGCTTATACGGAAACGGAAGAACGCAGTGTAAGCGTTGAAGCGCCTGTCTACTACACAACGGTAACCGTCAGCGAAGCAGGAGGCGGGGACTTTGGAGCAGATATGGACGAAGCTTCTGAGGAAGACGCATCAGGCGGCACTGTGACCAGCGAGTCAACAAGCGAATATAGCCAGACCATAGAGACAACGGTTTTGGTTGAAAGAGACGTGGTGGAAACGGATACCGTGGAGGTTGCGTCAATTGATGTGGAAAATCTGCAGGAAAAGATAAACGCCTATCAGCAGTCCCTTGAAAATGTAGCGGTATGTGAGGCGCAGGTGACGGCTTATACGCTTCAGGCTAAGGCCATAGACGAACAGATTGCAGAAGTGCAGGCACAGGCGGCAGCAGAAGCGGCGGCTACGGAACAAGCGTGGGGCGTGGCGGTTAAGGCCGGTGTGGGAATAGAGACGGGGCTGACGGAAATAGCAGACAGGCTCAACTCTCCTCAGAATGCAGCGCTGATGGCAGCCCTTGTAAAAGGGGCGGGCGATTTGGCGGACGGTACCCAAAGCGCGCTTTCAGGGGCCAGAGAACTGGACAGCGGCGCAAACGAGCTTCGCAGGGGAATCGACACATTAAATGACGGCGCGGGAGCGTTGGCGGAGGGCACAGGCAGCCTTAAAGATGGGGCGGCGGAATTAAGAAACGGGACGCTGGAGCTGAAAAACGGAACCGTAAAACTGGTGGAAGGAACGGGAACCTTAAACGACGGAGCGGCTTCTTTAAATGATGGCGTTTCCACATTGAAAAGCGGCGTCGTTACCCTGAAAGACGGTGTGCTGACTTTAGACGAGGGGGCCGGGACGCTGGACGAGGGAGCGCTTACCCTGATGGACGGCATGTTTGAATTTGACGAGGAAGGAATTGGCAGACTGACGGAGCTTTTCGGCGACGATGTGCAGGATGTAACAGACAGATTGAAAGCCGTGGCCGACGCCGGTAAGGAATACAGCACCTTCACGGAACTGCCGGAGGGAATGGACGGAAGCGTGAAGTTCGTCATAAGGACGGAAGGAATTAAATAAAACCGTAAACGGATAAAAACGGGGCTGCCGCATTAAATAAAGAAGTATTCCGGTCTTAATGCGGCAGTCCTGTTTTAAAAGTCAGAAAATCTTTATTTCCATTTCACTGTTAACGGCGGTAATCAAAATTCTGTATATTTCATGCTCCCATGCGGTTTTTAAGCGGGCGTCGGTGATGGGAATCGTTTCGATTTCCGCTTTTTCCCCGCCCGTAACGGCCAGTGTGCCCAGCGAACCAACAGAAAAGACAAGAGCCTTTGGGGAATCGGGCGCGGTGTTGCGCAGAACCGGCTTTTCATAAGTCATAAAGCTCAATACCACGGAATTTTTCCGTAAATCATTATCTGCGCACAGGCAGGCGGCGCCACCTTGAAAAGAAAAACTGTCCTTGATGAGAATTTCCTTTCCTTTTATGAGGGAAGCCTTTCTTCTATAATACTGTAGTCCGCTTTCCGCCGGATAAGCCCCTGCAATATCCATGTCGATTTCACAGAGAGCGTCGGAAATCTGATACCGGACTTCTTTTGCCCGGCAGGCTTCGCCGTCCTTCTGCATAATGCCGTTGACGGTGGGCAGGTTGTGGTAAGCCGACTGCATGGTCCAGATTTCGTAACGCCGGGGAGAAAAGGTCTTTTGGGTGTAGCTTTCCACGCCAACGTCAATCAGAAGCGGAAGGCCGTCTTTATAAACCGTAAAACTTCCCACATCGTTGTGATTATGGCTGTCCCCATTGTCGCCGGCCTTTACTGCCAGGAGAAGACGGTCGTCTCTTGCAATAAACAATCCCACGCTGGGATAGCAGATGTCGGGATGCGGGATACCGTCGGCGCTGCCGGGCGCGGCGGCTTTTATTTCCTTTGCGGTAAAGCCGTTCTGGAGCCTGTAATAAAGATTGTTTTCCCTGGAAAGCTGAAGGGAGTCCGGCATTTGAGCCATGTAATCGGCGGCGGCAAAGGCGGCCATATTTTTATTGTCCGTTCTCCGGGCAAAGAGAAATTCCCGGACGCCTGCCCGCCCGGCGATGGGGGAACAGTCCGCAAAGTTTACATAATACTTATCCTCCACATGCACGTTAAGGATGTAGGAGGCGATGTTTTGGATTTTGGAGTTTTGGTACAAATGTACAAAAGCGCCGTCCGTCACATTGTTTAAAATTTCCATGGCGTTGAAAAGGCACAGTCCCGCATGGCGGTAATAGGAAGCGCCCTCGTCGCAGCAGCCGTCCCCGCCATAGCCGTCCAGAAAATAGTCGATGCTTTGGCAGGCCTTTTTCAGAACGTCTCTTCGGAAAGGAGTCTCCGTATCCGTCAGAAAAACGCAAAGAAGCACATTCTGGGTGCACCAGACGGTCCAGTTGTTGGTGTTTCCCTTTCCGTCTCCCATCCACCAGAAATAGCGCTGCAGATAAGGCGTAAAAATTCTGCGGGAAAGTTCGTCGAAAATCCGCCGGGTGACAAAAGGGCTTATCTTATCAAGAGCGTTCCTGAGCAGGTAAGAAGCAGTGGCAAGAACGGCTCCGGTTTCACAGGCAAACAAATCGAGTACGGGGGCTGCGGCGTTGGGCAGAGGAAGCTGCGGCGCGTCCTGTATGTAACTGTTGTGCGCGGGGAGCTGCCAGGCGCTTTCCTCACAGATGGAAAAAATTCCGTTTAGAATATCGTCCAGAAAGCGGCCCTTGTTTTCCACACACTCGGCCAGGACAAGCGCGTTCAGCGCAAGACGCTTTGAAAAGAGCTTATCCTCATAGCGGACGCGGTTTCCCGTCCGCGTAAAGTCGAGAAAATCCGTAGCAAACAGGGCGGGATACTGAAAACCCAGATAATTTTCGCCCAGCCCTATAGCCTCCCTTTTCCAGTCCGGGTCAAGATTTTCCCACTCTTTCCGGAAGGCGGCGGGAGGATAAAGAGAAAAGGGACGAAACAAAAGCCGGTAACCGGCGGCAATTTCAGAAAACATAAGTTGATTCTCCTTTGATTTTATTTTAGTATATATTAATAAGAAACAAAATGTCAAAGAGAAAGGTTAAAAGGGTACAGCGATGGCTACTTTATCACTTAAGGTTTTAAGCAGGGAAGGGAAAACAATCTGCGTCAGCCAGGGGGAAGACTATGTCAGCCTTGTGTGCACGGCGGAATATCAGGAGGGAGATATGATTGCACTGGAGTCCTCCGAAAAGAATATTCATTTAAAGTGGCAGGCGGACGATGCCATGGGGCCGGCGTTCTGCTTTATTACGGATAATGTGTACTACAAAATTCCTTTCGGTGAAAAAAGAATCAGTTATTCGCCGAAAGCGTTTTCGGGGAACCGGCATTACCTGTACGCAAGAGTTGCCAGAGAGGACGAGGTGTCCGCATACAGAAATCTGGCGTTAAACATAAACGACCAGCACGGGGATACCCACTGTTATCCTCACGCTTTTGCCAATGTGGAGACAAGGGGCGAGGCTGTGTTTGCCGCCCGCAACGCCATTGACGGTGTGTGCGAAAACCGTTCCCACGGGGAATGGCCCTATGAATCATGGGGAATCAACAGGCGGGACGACGCGGAGATGACGGTGGATTTCGGGCGCGAGGTGGAGGCGGATAAAATTGTGCTGTATACACGTGCAGATTTTCCTCACGACAACTGGTGGCGGCAGGTGACGCTTACCTTTTCCGACGGAACCAGTATAGACTGGGAGCTTGAAAAAAGCAGCCTCCCCCATGTGCTGCCGATGGAAAAGAAGAATGTTACCTGGGTAAAGCTGAGCAATCTGATTAAGGCCGACGACCCGTCGCCGTTTCCGGCGCTCAGCCAGATAGAGGTGTACGGAAGAGTGGTTTGTAAGTAAAAGAAAATATGTTTATGGAGATGCAGCGCCCGTCTGTGCCGGCGGGTGCTGCCAGATTGTATGATACTTTTATGTATTTTGAATTTCAGAGGCGATTAGTTTAAGTAAATTCTTTAATTGTGCCTGTTCATCCGGTGAACACCGGGAAACAATACACATGTGTATCTCACCGTCTAAACCGCAGGCAGAAAGCTGCAAAGCCGGCTTTTGCTTGATAGGGCCGGCAAAAATCAATTCATTGGGAGATTCATTTTCCAGTTTCAAATCGCTGCTTTTTACATTTCCAAGATTCGTAAGACCAATTGACATATTGCTGTAAATTTTTTCTCCGGCAGCGACAATGAGAGGAAAAGGGAGTATTTGATATAGTTTTTGTATAGCGAGAACAAAATCAAGTCCGGCTTTTTTGTCGTTTTTGAGAGCGAGGGTCTGTCTGGACACTTCAGATAAGGTATATTTAAAGTCAGGGCCAACGCCGTCAGGAAGACTTGTGCTGATGGGACCGGAAAGGTTTGCGATACCGGCGGAGTCTCCTTCGGGAATATATCGTCTTAAATCCATCATGGATGCGATACCGACAGGCGTGTCGGGGGATAGTTCCATTTGCCGGATGTATGCACGGTAATATGCGGCGAGAATCACATCATTAACGGTGGAGGCTTTTACCAGACTTCTGCATTTAGCAATGTTCTCTTTTGAAACCGTGCATTCAACCATACAGGGGCTTCCGGCGTCTTCGGTGCAAAAGCGATAAGAACTTTTTATTTCATGCGCCATTCCCGATATAACCTTGCTGATATTAAAAGAAAGCATTTCGGAATCTCCGGCGTAACACTGTTGAACGGAGCGGCTGCCGGATTTCAGTATAATATTACAACCCGATTCACCGGCAGAGAGTGAGTTGTAGATTTTCGTTAATTTTCTCAACAGATAAGCGGCATCCCGCCCATCGGCGCACATATGACCGACAAGGAAAGTAAGGGCGCTTTCCAATTCGTTATAAAACAGATGGCATCGTACCTGCACGGTGCCGGAAAAGTCTATCGGATGGAGAGCAGCCTGTCTGGCAGCATCCAGAACATCTCCGGAAACTTCGGATGCAATAATAAGATTATCCGTTTCATAAGCCTGATTTACAATCCATTTTGTTCCCGAAAATCCGACATTGAAAGAACTGTGCAGGATAGCGAGGCGCTGGACCAGTATTTTGACTGCACGGGTTAATTTCTGATGGTCGATAATAATGGGATACCTGACCACGAAACGAATGGTATTATCATTAAATTTATGTGCAAGATATTGTGTCTGGTCTCCGACTTCAGTGTGAAATTCCATATTTTTCTCCATTTCTGCGCCGCTTTGAGCGCATGACAGAGTTTGTAGATGCTGCGCTGACATAAACTCTTTGAATAGAATATTTTAATTTTCAGCCTTATCCCCCTGAAAGATTAAATACCAGTGAAATGGTGCTGAGTAAAATCAACGATACTCCAACGATATAATTGAGTTTTTTTATATTACATCTGTTCGCATACCGCGCGGAAACAACAGCGCCTGATAAACAGGTAACAATAATTATTAATCCTGAAATTAATTCAAAATTAGCGCCAAGGGCAAAATGCGAGACTGTACCTGTAAGAGCAACCAGTGTCATAACCATAGTGCTGGTGCCGACTGCAATTTTTAAATTATAGCCTAAAACTAAAGTAAAAACGCTCAGCATCAGGATGCCGCCGCCGCTTCCCATAAATCCGCATTCGATACCAATGAGAAAGCCCAGAATCATTGCCAACAGAGTTTTTTTATTCTTTATTGTACTTTTGGCGGATACATGCTCCCGAGTTCCGCCTGTTACGGGTTTAAGTATAAATTTGAGTCCAAGAAAGATATTTAAAATCATTACCAGATAGCCCAGACCATTTTCAGAGGTGAGACTGAATAAATATCCTAAATAACTGCCTGAAACGGAACCGCTAAAAGCGGTCAGGGCAACGGCTGCCCCACACTTGATATCGATATTTCCGTTTTTATAATAGGTGTAAGAGGAAAGCAGACTTGCGAGCACATCAGCGGCCAGGGCAACAGTTACGGCTTCATAACCATGCCAGTTGCATATACCGACAAGAAACGGAGTAATAACTACTGCAGCGGAAAGCCCAGCAAGTCCGGTTACAATACCGGCGCCTAAACCGGCAATTACATAAATCAAATACAACATTGTTTCGTTAACCTTTCTTTTTTATATGTTTATGTTATCATTAAAAAAATCAATGGAATATGGACAAATTGCAACAACTGTGTAATTTTGGGTATAAACCGGACAATTGTTGCAAATTGGGTAAAAATTAAGCGTGTGCCAGGTTCCATACATGGGAAAGGAAATGATTTATGGCATATGAAAATGCATCAAACCAACGGAAAGAAATGATTGCTTTGAAATTTAAGGAAATGCTCCAAAAGAAATCGCTGTCAAAGATTTCAGTTAGTGAATTGGTTCGACAATGCGGGATTAACCGAAAGACCTTCTATTACCACTTTGAAGATATTTTTGCTTTACTGAAATGGACAATGGAGCAGGAAACAATTATGGTTATACAGCAGTATGATTTATTCAGAGATTACGGAACCGTAATAAAAATTGTAACTGATTATATTGATACGAACCATGCCATGTTGCATAACATCTATAATTCTGTCGGACGTAATCAGTTGCACAGGTTCTTTTTTGAAAACTTTCGGGAATTAATCAGGTCAGTAACAGAGGAAGCGGCTAAAATGGGCAGTTGTCAGGTATCAGAGGCGTATATAGCATTTTTAATTGATTTTTATACGGAGGGAATAGCCGGAAGTATGACTCGTGAAATATCAACGCCGTCCCATTATAGGAAAGAGGATTTGCCTGATTATATTTTTACAACTTTCCGAGGGATTCTTCACTCATTGAAGGAAGCGGACGGGAAAAGATTGTAGGTTTTTAACCCTATGCTGATTAGGTGATATATTCAGCCACAGGGTATTTTTGTATACCAGAATACGCATATTCATGCATAAGAGTATAAAATGCAAGTTTGTGTTCTTGTTATCTGGTTTTATAGAAAACGACAAATAAAGAGAGAAAGAATGCAAAATATATACAAATTTGCCAGGTGAAAAAAGATTAAAATATAAAACATGAATAACAGAATTTTCTATATTAAAGAAAATCTTGACAAATTCCTAATGTGAGGATACACTTACTTTAGAGAAGCAAGACTTGATGATTGAGACTGACTATGCATAGACATGGAAGATTATTCAGAGAAGTAAGGAGCTTCTTTTATTATGGGAAAAAGAGCCGGTTTTTAGCGATGGCGGTTGATTGGAGGGCGATGAAGTTGAATTTAACACAGCAGGACAGGAAATGGGCGGAGCAGACGGTTGAAAAAATCAGAGCCAAAATGCATACGGTGGCGGAGCGATGCGGGGATAAGGTACCTTACACCACAAAGGACGGCGTGTTCGACGACCGTTCCGGCAGCGAGGACATCAGCTGGTGGACGAACGGCTTCTGGGGAGGGATGATGTGGCAGATGTACTGCCTGACAAAGGACGAGATGTACCGGATGAAAGCGGAGTCGCTGGAGAAAAAGCTGGACGCGGTTCTGATGAACGCGGCGGGGCTTGACCATGACAACGGCTTTAAGTGGCTTCCCACGGCGGTGGCCAGTTATCGGGTTACTAAAAATGAAAGCTCTTATAACCGGGCAATCATTGCCGCGAACAATCTGGCAGGGCGTTTTAATCTGGCCGGAAGATTTATCCGGGCATGGAACGACTGGGGCGGCGTTGACCACAGAGGCTGGGCGATTATCGACTGCATGATGAATCTCCCCCTTTTATACTGGGCAAGCGAGGTGACGGGCGACCCACGTTTTAAGCAGATTGCAACGGCTCACGCAGATACGGCCCAAAGATGCTTTGTGCGGGACGACGGCTCGGTGAACCATATTGTAGAGTTTGACCCTTTCAGCGGGGAAATGATAAGAACCTACGGAGGACAGGGTTTTAAGGTAGGCTCGTCCTGGACAAGGGGGCAGAGCTGGGGCTTATATGGCTTCATTCTCAGCTATATTCACACAAAGGATGAAAAATATTTAAATACTTCCAGAAGAATTGCACATTACTTTATTTCCAACACGCCGGAAAGCGGCCTGATTCCGGTGGATTTCCGGCAGCCGGCGGAGTGTGCGTGGGAGGATTCCACGGCGGCGGCAATCGCGGCCTGCGGTCTGATTGAGCTTTCAAAGCATGTAACGGGAAGGGATGGCGATATTTACCTGAACGCGGCTTTGAAGCTTTTGAAGGCTCTGGATGAGAAGCGTTGCAACTGGGACAATGGTATTGACAATCTGCTTGAAAAGTGTACGGCGGAATATCACAGCGATGAGCATGAGTTTGCCATCATTTACGGTGATTATTATTTCATGGAAGCCCTTTTGAAACTGACAGAGCAGGAATTATTCATCTGGTAATATTAAAAATTTAATATTATAAACTATTTCAAGTGAGAAAGAGAGGAAGGAAAAATGAAAAAGAAGTTAGTAGCAGCAATGATGGCGGCAGTTATGACAATCGGACTGCTTGCCGGATGCGGCGGCGGTTCTGACGCTTCCACAGGAAACGACACAGGAGCGGAGAGCGATGCGCCGGCAGAGGACGCAGCTCCGGCTGAGCCTCAGCAGGCAGAGGTTGCAGAGGCAACATCAGAAGACGTTACCATCAAGGTGGCGCTGTGGGATTACTCCAACACAGAGTATTACAAGACAATTTTTGACGCTTTCCAGCAGCAGTATCCGAATATCTCTATCGACGTTGTAGAGTTTACGGCAGACGAGTATGAGGACGTTGTAACCACACAGCTTGGCGGCAAGCAGGATTTCGACGTTGTATTTATGAAAGGAACCCCCAAGCTTGCAGCACTGGTTAACCAGGGTCATGTTTATGCAATTGACGACCTTCTTGCAAACGATGCAGACTTCAACAAAGACGCTTATGCAGGTCTGGTTGACGAGCTGAGCCTTGACGGACATACCTATGCGCTTCCTTTCCGTTATGACAATAACCTGTTATATTACAACAAGGATTTGTTTGATGCGGCAGGCGTTCCTTATCCGGAAGACGGAATGAGCATGGCGGATTACCATGAACTGGCAAAACAGCTCACAAGCGGCGAAGGCAATGACAAGGTATATGGAGCTCATGTACATACATGGCCCAGCAATGTATATATGTATCCTGCAAGAACAGAGGCATTTAAGTTTGACGACCCGACAACTTACGAAAACCTGATTCCTTATTACAATGAGATAGTTGCAATGCAAGATGAAGGTCTGGTTCAGGATTTTGGTATGCTCCAGGCTTCCAATATCCATTACTCAGGCGTATTCTACAATCAGCAGGCAGCTATGATGCAGATGGGTACATGGTACATCAACATGCTGTTTGAAAACGTAGGCGAAGGCAAGGAAAACAATTTCAACTGGGGCGTATGCTCTATTCCCAACAATGACGGTATGGGTCTTGGAAACTGTATCGGCGGCGTAACACCCGTATGTATCGGCGCATATGCGACACATCCGGCGGAAGCATGGCAGTTCATTAAATATATCTGCGGTGAAGAAGGTGCAAAGGTTCTGGCATCCTGCGGTATTATCCCCGGATACAGTTCAGATGCTGTAGGCGCAATCTTTGATGCGGCTCCTGAAACTTATCCTAACGCTCCCGAAGGGCTTTCCAAGTATATGAACTGTGAAAAGAACCTTCCTGAACAGCCTATGAACGCAAAGGGCGGCGAAATTGATACAATTATCAAGGAAGAGCACAGCGCGATTATGACAAAGAGCATTACCGCTGAAGAAGGCGTACAGAACATGATTGACAGAGTAAACTCTGCTTTGGGTCAGTAATTACATAAGGTTTTATGATAAGGCATATCTGCTTCCAGAAAGAGCAGGTGCCGCCCCGGCGAGAGGGCTTTGATACAGACTGCAGAGTCTGAATAATTTCACAGCCGTCCGAAGCTAATTTTTCGGACGGCTGTATTTATCACAAAAGAAAGGCTGCAGGGCATATTTTCTTTTGTACAGGGAAGGAGGATTCTATCCTATGGGTAAGGCGAGCAGTACAGGCGGGCAGGTGAAGGCATCTACCCTTAGAAGAAGAAAAACGCTGGTTGCGTATTCCTTTATTCTGCCGAATTTGATTGGTTTCTTCGTATTTACATTTGTACCGATTGTATTTTCATTATTTTTAAGCTTTTGTGAGTGGGATTCCGGTAATCCGCTTAAATTTGTCGGTCTTAAAAACTTCATTACCATGTTTACCAATGACAAGAGTTTTTGGATTTCATTAAAAAACACGATTTATTACACAGTGGTGACGACGCCGCTTACACTTGGGCTGGCTCTGTTCCTGGCAGTGCTGATGAACAAGCCGCTGAAAGGACGGGTATTTTTCCGTTCCGTGCTGTTTTTCCCTTATGTAGCGTCGCTGGTAGCCATAGCCGTTGTATGGATGGCTCTGTTTAATCCTGAAAAAGGACCTGTAAACGGCATACTGATGGCACTTGGAATTGCAAATCCGCCCAGATGGGCAGCGTCCACAACGTGGGCAATGCCGACCATCATCGGCCTGACCGTATGGAAAGGCATGGGTTATTATATGATTGTATATCTGGCAGCCCTTCAGGGGATTTCCAGAGAATTATACGAAGCGGCTTCCCTGGACGGAGCCAACGGCTGGCAGCAGTTTTGGAATGTTACGTGGCCGGGAATCCTGCCGACAACTTTCTATATCTTAATGATGCTGCTTGTTGCCACATTTAAGTCCTATGATATTATGTACATTACCACACAGGGCGGTCCCGGCGAGGCCACCAAGGTTTTGGCTTACCATATTTACAATCAGGCTTTCAAAAATTCGAAGTTTGGTTACGCCAGTGCGGTTGCCATGGTTCTTCTTGTTATTATTCTGATTGTTACCCTGATTCAGTTTAGGTACGAGAAGAAATTCACAAACGATTAAGGAGGGCGGAAGATATGACGAGTAGTAATAAATTAACTGCGGGCGATATCGTCAAAAAGGTTCTCTTGTATGCGGCCTTAATCCTTATGGCTTTTATCATGCTGGTTCCCTTTGCATGGATGATTTCCGCCTCTTTAAAATTTGAAAAAGACGTATTTTCATTCCCGATTGTGTGGTTCCCTGAGAATCCTCAGTGGGGCAATTACAGTGAAATCTGGCAGAAGGTTCCGCTGCTTACCGGTTTCTTTAACAGTGTGAAGCTGACGATATGCGTTACGCTGCTGCAGCTTGCCACTTCCAGTTTGGCGGCGTATGCTTTTGCAAAGCTGGAATTCAAGGGCAGGGACACGATTTTTATGCTGTACATTATGACTATTGCCATTCCCTGGCAGGTATACATGGTGCCTCAGTATAAGATGATGACAATCTTCGGCCTTACCGACAGCCACCTTGGCATTATCCTGATGCATGCATTTACGGCTACGGGTGTTTTCCTTATGAGGCAGTTCTTTATGGGGATTCCCACGGAGCTTCTGGAGGCGGCCAGAATCGACGGCTTAAGCGAATATGGTATATGGGCGAAGCTGATGCTTCCGCTTTCAAAGCCTGTTATCGCGACCCTCTGTCTTACCTCCTTCACTTTCGAGTGGAACGACTTCATGGGCCCGTTGATTTATCTGTCAACTACCGAGAAGAAAACCTTACAGGTAATGCTGAGAATGTTCAACACCCAGTATTCATCGAACTACGCGCTGATTATGGCGGCGGCTACGGTTGCCCTCATTCCGGTTCTTATCCTGTTCGTATTCCTGCAGAGATACTTTGTTGAAGGTGTTGCAACATCCGGACTTAAAGGTTAAAGTAAATATATTACATAGAAAAATGCCCGGTCAGGGCATTTTTCTTTCATGGAAAACAGAAGAACCGAAAAGGCATCAGTGAAACTGAAATGGAGATTAAATATGATTAGAACATTTAAAACAAACAAAATCAGAAAAGTAACGGAACTCAGCGACAGCCTGTGGCGTTTTTCGCCCTGCGACGGCGAGTTTGCGGGAAAGGTTTATCCGGTTACGGTACCCTGCTGCTGGGAAAGCCTGCCGGATTTTGCCGCGTACCGGGGCGTCGGAGTATTTACAAAGGAATTTCAGGCGAAAGGAAATGTGCGTCTGGTATTCAAGGGTGTGAGCCACACCGCGAGAATCTGCGTAGACGGAAAGGAAGTGGGAACCCATTACAATGCCTACACGCCCTTTTCTGTTGAAATCAGAGGGCTGGAGAATGGGATTCACAGACTGGAGGTATATGCGGACAACCGTTTCAGCGAGGAAAGCGCCCTTCACGTTCCCAACGATTACATGAGCTACGGCGGCATTTCCAGAGGCGTAGTTTTGGAGGAATTGGGGGAAGCCTATATCGAGTACCTTCACGCGGTTCCGGTCAGGGAAGAAGAGGGCTGGAGTGTTAAGACGGCTGTTAAGGTAAATTCTCTTTCCGATAAAGATTTGACAGGAAGCCTTAAACTGAAGCTGGAGGGCTGCGAGGCGGCAGCGGAAAATCTGACTTTAAAGGCCGGGGAAAGCACCGTCGTTGAAAAGAAGATATTTGCCGGCGACGTGGAAGAGTGGAGCATGGAAGTAACCAGACTTTATGAGATTTCAGCGGAGCTTTCATTACTTTTACCTGATTTGTCAAATGGAGTGGATGCCGGAAATTCCGCGTGGGGAGCGCAGAGCTGCCCAAAAGACGCGGCGGAGGGCGTAGTCTGCGACGATTTAACAGAACGGCTGGGCTTCCGTGAAATTAAAACAGAGGGTAAGGACATCCTTTTAAATGGAAAGAAGCTCCGAATCAAGGGTTTCTGCCGCCATGAGGACCACCCTATGTTCGGCTGCGCCCTTCCTTTTGCGGCAATAGAGCAGGATTTACAGATTGCAAAGGACCTGGGAGCCAACGCCATGCGTACCTCCCATTATCCCAACGACGAGCTGTTTCTTGATTTGTGCGACGAGCAGGGGATTCTGGTGTGGGAAGAAAACCATGCGAGAGGGTTATCCCTTGAACAGATGCAGAACCCCAATTTTGAGAGACAGGCGGAGGACTGCATCAGGGAGATGATTACGGCGCACATCAACCATCCTTCTATTATTATCTGGGGGATTTTAAACGAGTGTGCCAGCGAGACGGAATACGGATATGAGTGCTATAAGAAGCAGTATGACTTAATCCGCAGTATGGATACGTCGAGGCCAAGGTCATCTTCAAGCTGTAAGTTCAAGACGGATATCTGCTTTGGACTGCCGGAAATCGTTTCCTATAACCTGTATCCGGAATGGTATCACGACACGCCGGCGGCGGAATATGTGAAGGACATCTATGACTGGGTTCAGACAGACAGCGAGGGAAGCGGGAAGCCTTTCCTTGTGACGGAAATCGGTGCGGGAGCTATTTACGGTTACAGAACGCCCACCATGTGCAAGTGGTCGGAGGAATATCAGGCCAAAGCGCTGGAAGACCAGATTACGGGCGTGCTTGAGCAGGAAGGCTGCAGCGGGATTTTTATCTGGCAGTTCTGCGACGTGAGAATCAGCTTCGAGTGGTTCAGCACAAGACCCCGCACAATGAATAATAAGGGGATTGTGGACGAGTACAGGAGGCGCAAGCTTTCCTATGATGTGGTGAAGAGACTGTACCATTCCTATTCGGATTACAGGTAGAATTGTTATGCAGCCATATCGGATTCAGACAGGCCGGCGTTTGGGAAAGAGGGAAAACGCCGGCCTGTTTTGGTTGTGTGCCGAGCATGGCACTAATCTTACTGGTGAAAGTCCAGTCACGGGTATTTACCGCCAAGTGTAGCGAAC
>OFFW01001007.1_pt1 | contig 17942 bp, 20 predicted proteins | sample 1521501 | NCBI WGS metagenome assembly OFFW01 (sample SAMEA3504107, study PRJEB24116) | mouse gut metagenome | biome: mouse gut; feature: mouse-associated habitat; material: faeces | place: Denmark | collected 2011
GTATGGGAGCTTTTGTAAAGGGGCTGATCCTTGGGAAGAGGGGGAGTTTTGAAAACATAAGGGAGTACAGTATCAGGAAATATAAGGTTTCTGGGACCACAGTGAAAAGAAGCCTCTATGCGGGGGATGGGAAGGAGAGATATTTCCATATCTACTATTCGGACCAGAAGGCAAGCGCTGAGCATGAGCAGATAGAAGCAAAGATAGACAGGATGGCGAAATATCTTGATAAGGTGAAAGGGAAAAAAGTCACAATAGGAGACGGGTTTAAGCAGTATTTCTATCTGGAAACCTATGAAAAGGACGGGACATTCTTATACGCCAGGGAGAAAACGGATGCGGTCCAGCAGGAGATAAACCTGTGCGGTTATTTTGTGATCATAACATCAAAAAAGATGACAGCGGGGGAAGCGTTGGAACTGTACAAGAGCCGGGATGCATCGGAGAAGCTGTTCAGGGGAGATAAATCGTATCTTGGGAATAAGAGCCTGAGGGTACAGTCAGACGAGGCGGCAGGAGCAAAAATACTGATAGAATTCATAGCATTGATAGTGAGGTGCCGGATCTACACACTGTTAAAGGACGAGATGGATAGGCTGAAAAAAAGCCCGAATTATATGACGGTTCCGGCAGCGATCCGGGAGCTGGAAAAGATAGAGATGGTGCGCCAGACAGATGGGGTATACAGGATGGATCATGCGGTAACGGCAACGCAGAAAGCAATACTAAGGGCGTTTGACATAGATGCAGAATATGTCCGAAGGGAAGCGGGAAAACTGAGTAAAATCCTTGCAGAACATGAGGGAAAAGAGAAAAGAGAGGGGTAGCATATGGCAAGACCAAGGAAAGATATTTCGATAGAAGAGCAGATAACGAAGCAGGAGGAAGCAGTAGCGAAAGCAAAAGAAAAGTATGATTCTGAGGTTGCAAAACTGAAAGATTTGCATATGAAAAGAGACGAGGCAAAGAAAAAAGAACTGATAAAAGCTATTGAAAACAGTAAGAAATCTTACGATGAAATTATGGCTTTTATAACGTCTGGTGATGAATAAAACGGCTGTAATGATAAAAAAGGTCAATTTGAGTGAGAAAATTTCAGGAAGTTAAGAATGAGACAAAGGTGCTTCAGGGAGAAATCTATCCTACCCAGGCAGTGGTGGGAGAAAAGACAGAACTTGTCTTTGGCGGCCAACTGCCTGCCTGGGTGGATATGACGAACACCGGAAGCCTGTCCGAGACATACACAAATCAGGCGGACTGGACGGAAACCTGGACAGATGCATCCGGCACCACACAAACTAAGACAGGGACAGTAGATATTGATCATGCAGCGGCTCATGTGGATTTCAGCAAGTTCGACGGTTCGACCTCGATGGTCAATGACTTGATTGGGAAAGGTTTTTACACTACTTGCTGTACCTGCAGCAACCATTACAGCATCAGGTTTACATCCGGAACCACACACAGCAAGGAGACAAGCGGCAGCCAGTATATTTTCAATATAGGAATTGAGGGAGCCAAAGATGCCGGGGAGCTGATAGACCGCATCGTGGAGGGAACCAAAACCTCGGCGGGGAATGATTTTGGACAGCCGGCTGGTCACTATACTTTGCTGATTCCAAATAAAGCATCCAATCAGTTGATTGTCTGTGACGGCCGTTCGAGCGAAAAGGCTCCCTCGGTTGCAACATATGGCGGGACGGTTTCCTGGTCTAACTGGCAGGGCGGTCATGTAGCTTTTGAAACGAAACCGTCTGGAGACAGGGGAAAGTTTGACTCAGGTGTTGTAACAGAGGTGAAAATACCGATATATGAAGACCGGGAAATGGACTGGTATAAACACATTTCCCTGCAGATAGGCGCGGACTCATCCATGGATAATAAGCTGATTATTGAGCTGCCCTATATTAACAGCCGGCGGATAGGGATTGGGGAAGTGAATGTGACTGTTCCCGACGGGCCTGAGGAAGGGATTGATTCCTTTGCGGAGGCCATTGAAAATGTCAGCCGTGAGCGGAGCAGGATGGGGGCATACCAGAACCGCCTGGAGCATACGGTCAAGAATCTGGACAATGTGGTGGAAAATACGGTTGCGGCAGAGTCAAGAATCCGGGATACGGATATGGCGGAGGAGATGGTCTTGTATTCCGGCCAGAATATCCTCCAACAGGCCGGACAGTCAGTGCTGGCACAGGCGAACCAACAGATTCAGGCAGTGCTGTCTCTGCTGCAGTAAAAGCCGGGAAACAAGAATGCTGGCCGCAGCTGATGAGGAAAGGGTGTCCAGGTGGAAGGGATCCTGCAGTATATATCCGGTTTCCGCAGCAGGATAGGCGTGCAGCAGAACCGCCTGGAGCATACGGCGGACAACGAAAGCAATGATTGGGAAGGATTCCTGATGGGACTGAGGGCAGCACGTTTTGAGGGGACGCTGAGCTTCGAGACCGCACCTGTGCTGTCGGCTTTCCCGGAGAAGTTGAAGCGGGAGGCGCTGCCCTTCCGGCGGAGATTGGAAACTACAATTGGAAACTACACTGCATAAAACGATTGTAGGAAACTACGGACCATGATATAATCAAAAAGCAGGGAGAACATATCCAAGCGGATGAAATGTCCTTCCCTGTTTTAGCTTCCATTTTTACGGGGAATCCCCAGCGGGCGTATCCGACAGCACAGCTTCGTATCTTGAGGGAAAGAAGTGCTGATAGAGAGAAGGCAATAGAATGATGCGAGGAGCAGACAGATGATATTCGGAGATAAAAAGAACAGCAAGAGGACAGCGCAGCTGAAGGCTGTGTTAGAGGATGCCGTAGATGAGGCGTTAAAGCGGCAGGCCCGCGAGCTGGCACGGCAGCAGGAGGGACAAAACGCGTATTTGAGCGAGGGGATAGAGAAGAACCAGAAGGCGATCAGAAGCCTTGCCGACACGGTGGAAGACTTCCTGGACACGCTGCAGGAGGCGGACGAGGCGGGACGGCAGTCGCGGCAGATTCAGGAAAGCGCTGCAAAGCGGGAGCAGAGGCTGCTGGAGCTGGTGGGGCTTTATCAGCAGCAGATGGAGCTGTTCGAGCAATGGACCTTGGGACAGGAACATGAAATGGGTGATGCCGGCAAAGAGGCATGGCAGCAGCAGCTCTCCATGCTGAAGGGAAAGATCGCGGCGGAGAGCAGGCTCTGTGCGATAGAAATGACAGGATTTGCGGGAGAGATGGTGGACTATCGCCTGCATGAAGTCCTCCAGGCGGACGAGCCGGAGACAAGGGAGCAGGAGGGGACCATTGCAAAGGTGCACAGCCAGGGGATGATCTACCAGGGGACGGTCGTCCGGAAAGCGCGCGTGACGGCATACCGCAAGGCTTAGCCAGGCCCATAGCGGCTTATGCTGCCGATTACAAAAGCCTGTCAGGTAACCCGGCTCACGAGCGAAAGGTTCCAGGGACATTGTGGCACATTTTATCGCTCGTGAGTATAGCATAAATGCTGTAGATAAAAGGAAAAAGAGAAAAGCTAAGGGAGAAAAACAAAAGGAAAAAACAAAAGGAGATAAACAGATGGATACAATCATAGGAATCGACTTGGGTACATCCACGACGGAGGCGGCCGTGTACCGCAGCGGGAAGCCTGTCTTGATGCTCAACTTCGATGGAAAGGAAGTCACGCCCTCCGTGGTGGGGCTGGATGATTCCGGAAATGTAGTCGTTGGAGAAAAGGCGGAAGCGCAGCTATTGCTGGCGCCGGAGCGCACAGTCAGGGAAGTGAAGCGCCTGATTGGGACGGACGAGATGGTCGCCATGGGAAAGAGGCAGTATTCTCCGGTTGAGATTTCCGCAATGATTCTATCCTATGTCAGAAATTACGCGGGAAAATACCTCGATGCGGACATCACCCGCGCAGTCATCTCCGTACCGGCATATTTTGACGAGCTGCAGCGCCAGGAGACCATGGAGGCCGGAAGGGCAGCGGGATTCCTGGTAGACCGAATCATCAACGAGCCCACGGCAGCGGCGCTCAGCTATGGGCTGGAGCACATGGAGGAGGAAAGCCATGTGCTGGTCTATGACCTGGGCGGCGGCACCTTTGACGTGACGGTCCTGGAAATGTTCGAGGGCGTGCTTGAGGTAAAAGCCAGCAGCGGAGACAATAAGCTGGGCGGGAAGGATTTTGACCAGCGTCTGATCCAATATCTGACAGAACAGTTCCGGGAAAAGCATGGAATCGATTTGTCGGAGGATTTGTATGCCATGGCGCGGGTGCGCGATGAGGCGCTGCGCTGCAAAATCGCGCTGAGCACCCAGGAGAGCTACACGGTACAGCTCCCGGTGCTCACGGTGAAAAACGATGTCCCCTATGCCATGGATGAGGTCGTGACGCGGGCGAAGTTCGAGGAGCTGATACAGGATCTGGTGGAGCGCACCCATAAGCCCATTGACGTAGTGCTTTCGGACAGCGGCATCCAGGCAGAGGAGCTTGACAGGATCCTGCTGGTGGGCGGTTCCACCCGCGTCCCCCTGGTGCGAAGGGATATCGAGGCGTACTTTGGAAAGAAGCCGGAAAGGTCAGTGGATCCGGATTATGCGGTGGCCCAGGGGGCTGCGGTACAGGCGGCCATCATATCGGGGCTGATCGACGAGAGCAGCGAGATCGTGATGACAGATGTGAATCCGTATACGCTGGGCGTTCGCTCGATTCACGGCTTCGACCAGGATTACATGAGCGTCATCATCCCCCGGAACAAGACCATACCGACTACAAAAAAGCAGAGATTCTATACCTCAGGGGACGGACAGACGGAAGCTGTCATTGAGGTCTATCAGGGAGAGTCCTCCTCGGTCCGCTATAATCATCATATCGGCGAGTTTACCCTGAAAGGCATTCCGGGCAGGGCTGCCGGAGAAGAATCCATCGATGTCTCTTTCTCCTACAATCAGAACGGTATGCTCCATGTGACAGGTATAGTGGTGAGCACCGGGCAAGAGGCCTCAATCGAAATCAACATGCTGGACACGAAAGAAGCGCGGGTGGATGTCAGCGGCTGGAAATCCTCAGAGCTGGCAGGGGAATACAGATCCGCCGTCAGGCGCGCCGAGAAGTGGGTCAAGGACCATGAGGAGGACAAAAGGGCGGAAGAGCTGCTGTATTATCTGAAAAAGGCGATTTTGGAGGAGGATGAGGAGCAGGCAGAGGAATTTGAGGGGAAGCTGCAGGTTTATACTCACGAGCGATGAAAGCTGCCATGATGTCTTTTGCAGATCAGGAAAGGTCGGAAGACACTTCTTACGCTCATGAGTCGGGCGCAAGGAAGAGGGCATTCATGGCAGGCTTCAGCAATCGTCAATATGCATAGAGGAACAGGGATGAGAAAAGACTATGAGATACTCGGCATCGGTGAAGATGCGGACGAGAAAGCGATCAAAAGGGCATACTTCAAACTGATAAGGAAGCATTCCCCGGAAAAAGATCCGGAACAGTTCCAGGAAATCAGGGCGGCCTATGAGAGGCTGCTGGAGGAAAAGGACAAGCCGGAAAATGGCATCCAGCTGGAATTCCCGGCGGATGACAAATTTGCGCTGAGCATGTTCGATCAGATCCAGCGGCTGATGCAGGAGGGGGAATATGACAGGGCGGCCAGGACGGCGGAGGAGGGAATGGGATACTACCAGGAGGTAGAATGCTTCCTCTATCTGTATGCAAGGTGCAGCATACTGGACGGCAGGACCGGAAAGGGCGTCAGGGCGTATGAGAAGCTGGTGAAGCGTTATCCGGACAAGGTCTACTATCAGAGCGAGCTGGCGAAGGCATATCATATGAGAGGATTTGGGCGGAAGGCATATGATATGTTTCAAAAGGTCTATGAAGAGGGATGGCGTGAGACGGATTTCATGACCCTGTACAGTCTGTGCTGCTTCAGCCGGGAGCGGTATGATGAGGCTGCCCGGATTTTGACGGAGCTGATAGACTCTGTTCCGTGCGAAAAAGTCAATCAGATGATACCGGAGTTATTGGAGGCGTATACAGGGCTGTTCACGATTCATGGCGCGGAGCCGTTCCCCATTGGGGCTGTCGCGGAAAAATTCAGCGCGTTCCTGAATCAGGTCGGAGACCGGATCCATGATTACGAGGAACAGCTGATGGGAATATTGTTGGGTGCCTGTGCGGCGACCGTCACGGAAGAAGGGGAGGAGATCCGCGAGCTGGTCAGTCAGATACGGGAGCTGCTGTCGATCGATTCTCCGGAGGATATGCCGGAGGAGATGGCCGAGGCCTATGAGATCATAGAGGATGAGCGGTTCAGTGAAATAATGAAGCTGACCATAAAGGCCTTTGTGCTGTTGGATGACATGGAGTATCCGGAGGAAGATTTTGAAGAGTACGCCCGGTTCAGGCAGGTGGACGCATTTCTCTGCCAGCTGGAGGCGTGGCCCAGCCAGCGCGGAGAGCTGGAGCTCTTAAAAAAGGAATATCCGAACATTTATGAGTGCGGTACGGATGTCTGGGAGATGCTGCGCCAAAGCAGGGCGAATAAAGGGCATATACTGGGCGCCGTGTTGGCGGAGTACGGAAAAATGGAACGGAAATTCAAATGCGGGCATTACTATGAGCTCTATCCGGAAAGGCGCGCGGCCCAGGTCCAGTGGGACAGCCAGGAGACAGGGACCTTCGTCCGTCAGGGCAGAAAAATCGGGCGCAATGAGCCCTGTCCCTGTGGGAGCGGCAGGAAATATAAGAATTGCTGTGGAAAAGGGAGGTAGCCTGTTGGGATTGGCTGGGATATGGTAGCCCGGACAGGTAGCCCGGACATGAAAAAATACTTGCAGAATCACCGGATTTATGATAAAATATTCAATTAGGAAGACCTATACCCAGAGCATGTACCAACCCATATACAAAAGATAAAATGGGTATGTTCTTCCGACAGGAAAAGGCAGAGAGCATAGTACACTGCCTTTTTTGTGTTACAAAATAGTGCCCCAGGACAGCAGCCGCTGCGGCAGGAGGACATATGCGCATGCACAGACTCATTATGCTGAAATACATCCCCGACAAGACAATGGGCATAGACATGAAACTGACCGGCCGCAGGCTGAAAAGCCTCTGCGACAGGCGTGAAATCACGGTAAAGACAATCCAAAAGGAGTTGTACATCGGCTCCTTCCAGTCCGTCTACGCCTGGTTTGCGGGGAAGACCCTGCCAAGTCTGGACAATATGTACCGCCTCAGCAGGCTCCTGCGTGTCCCCATGGACGAGATGATAGTAGATATGGCGGGGGAGTGCTGGGTTCCGCTGGAATTGGAGAGCACGGAGACCGAAAGTGCGAACGGCCGTATTTTTGTATATGCTAACAGATTATATATGTAGCGATTAAATCTTGCCAAAAACCGGATAAACGGCATGACTGGCTGTGCTATGCGACTGGCAAGAATTAAATGCCGTTTATATAGAAGAACTGGCGGGCTGAGAGGCCCGCCTTTCAGTTGTAAACTGAATGACATCCTCTGTGGGCTTATCTATAATAAAAGGGAACAGTCGGCAGAAGCCTGCCGCAGCACCTATAAACCAAGGAGGACACAGGATGAAGATTAGGACGGACTATGTGACAAATTCCAGTAGCAGCAGTTTTATCATTGCCAGAAGGGAGGCTCTGTCGCAACGCCAGAAGGACGCTATAGTAGATTTCGTAGTGTCCAGGATGCTGGGCGAGAAGGTGGCTTCCTCTCGGGAAGAACTGGACGGATATGCCCGGGAGTATGGAATCAATGACGAGAAGCGGACACGGATGCAGGCAGGAATCGACCAGGGGCTGTCCATATATTCCGGCTATGTCTCCTTTGAGGAGGGGAATGAGATTGAATATCTGATGAAAGGCCTGTGGAAAGCCCTGGAAAAAGCGGATTCCGAATCTTTTGCGGGCATCGACACCTCACTGGATTATTGACGGCGGTGCTAAGATGGAGAAAAACAGTTTGCACCATATCAGAGGAAAACGATATCCATACCTTTCAGCGTTCGATGAGGATACGGGCCTGTACTTTAGGACAGGAATATTAAAAGACGGAAAGGATACGGGCATCGACCCGTTCAGGGCAGACTTCCCGGAGCTTTTGGACGTCGGCATCATGGGGAGCTGCAGCCACGGGGAAAGCGGATTGTGCCAGAAAGCAGGAATCGACTGCTATCAGAGCGGGCCGCAAATCCGCCAGAACCATATGTCCCTGGATGATTTCAGACGGATTGTGGAGGAATGCCGGGGGAGGACATACCAGTTTGCTCTGGGCGGCAGAGGAGACCCCGACCAGCATCCGGATTTCGCGGAAATGCTGGCGTATAGCCGCCGCCATGGGATTGTGCCTAATTTTACGACTTCTGGACTGGGAATGACGTCCGGTATAGCAGAGCTGTGCCGCAAATATTGTGGGGCAGTTGCGGTAAGCTGGTATCGGAGCCGTTATACAGACAGGGCGATAGACATCTGCTTCAGGCCGGTGTCAGGACGAATGTCCATTATGTGCTGGACACGAGGACATTGAAAGAAGCGGTCCGGCTTTTGAAAGAGGACGGATTTCCCAAAGGCATCAATGCGGTGGTCTTTCTGCTGTATAAGCCCGTAGGGCTGGGGACAAGGGAATATATCATAACGGAAAGGACCGAACATCTGAAAGAATTCTTTGCGTTGATTGACAGAGGAGGGTATCCCTTTAAAATAGGATTCGACTCATGTACGGTACCCGGCCTGCTTCGGTACTCAAAGGCCACCGACCCGGCAAGCATTGATACATGCGAGGGTGGCCGGTGGTCAGCTTACATCACGCCGGATATGCAGATGCTTCCCTGCAGCTTTGACAATCAGCAGATGCACTGGGCAATGGATTTACGGAAACATACGATTGAGGAGGCGTGGAACAGCCAACGCTTTAGCGAATTCCGCAAAATCATGGCAGACGCGTGCCCTGAGTGCGACAAAAGGGAAAACTGTATGGGAGGTTGCCCTATCTGCCCGGAAATCGTATTGTGCGGACAGACATCTCGAAGACAGATATACCAATATACGGAAAGCGGATACACCGAAGCCCGATACATTGAAACATTGAATACAGAACAAGGAGAAAAGCAGACATGAAGATACGGACAGATTTTGTTGCCAATTCGAGCTCCAGCAGTTTCATACTTGCCAGGAAAGGCGCTCTGACAGAGCAGCAGAAAGCGGCAATCATCGCATACGTGGAGGAGAACTTGTTGGGCCAGCGTGTAGAGACGCTTGAGCAGCTGCGGGAATTCGCGGATAAGAACGGATTCAGCGAGGATGGAGAGCTCTTCAGGGAAGCTCGGGAATATCTGGAGAAAGGCTATGTCATAAGCGGCGATACGATTGACTTTGAATGCATGTTCGGAGAAGAATATGTGGATGTGCTGCACGGGATCTGGAAGGTCCTGGAGAAGAATGGAGATGGGAACTTTGTAGGCATTGATGTAGACTTGACATATTGAGCCAGAAGCAGATAAGTACCCAGGATCGGATATAACCACAGACAGGGCATCGCCCAGACAGAAAAAATCGCGCCCCGGGCAGTGCATGATCTCCCCCATCTCCGCAGACCCTAATAGGACACCAACCCTGCAGAGGTCTGCCGATGAAAAACCGAACACCCCCAGCCAACCGTATACCCCACCTCCTGCTGGGCGCCCTGAGCACCCTGGCCGCCCTCACCGCCGCCCTTGCGCTCTGGACTGCCCGGGCGGAGGCCTTTGCCCACTACGCGCCGGAATGCGGGCAGGAGAATCTGCTGCCCCTTCTCCGGAAGGAAAACCTGACCGAAGCCGACTACGTCCTCGTCTTCCACCAGACAGGCCTGGCCAGGCCCGGCGTAGACCAGCTCTATGCCTCCGGCAGACAGCAGGAGCTCCTGGGCCTCCAGCAGAGGTTCTTCGCCGATGCCGAGGTGGAGTGCAGCCACAGCAACCTGTTCACCCGCAGCGAGAGATTGACGAATTTCCGCTCATTAGTCTATGATGTTGACTTTCTCCCCACGGTCCAGGACGGGGACATCCTCATCACCTTCAACGGCCATGTCTTTGGCTGGCGCAGCGGCCATGCCGCCATCGTGGTGGACGCCGAAGAACGCCTGACGCTGGAGGCCATCATGCCGGGCTGCGATTCCGGAATCTGCGGCCTGGAGAGCTGGGAGGAATACCCCGGCTTCGCCCTGCTCCGGCTGAAAGGTGCCTCCGCGCAGGAGCGGCGGCAGATTGCAGCGTATGCCAGAGAGCACCTGACCGGCCTGCCCTACAGCCTTACGGCCTTTACTGAAAGCGGCGGAGCAGGTGCGGGGACGATGCCTCTTTCCGGCACCCAGTGCGCCCATCTGGTCTGGTACGCCTACCATCAATTCGGCTACGACCTGGACAGCAACGGCGGATTCGTGGTCACGCCGGAGGATCTGTACCGCAGCAGCCTCCTGGAGCTTGTCCAGATTTACGGTCTGCCTCCCAATTCTTAAGAAAATCTAAAATATGCAAATTTCTTTATTAATTTTGCATATACCCCTTGAAAAAGCATACGGAAAATCGTATATTAGTAATATACACTTGATTTGATGCTTGATATGGAGGAAGGAAATGACAAAAGCAGAAATTTTAAAGAAAGAAATTTTGGGGCAGTATCGCAGCGTGCGCCAGTTTGCACTGGAGATGAATATTCCCTACAGCACCTTGGTGACGGCATTGGAGCGCGGTATTGAAGGCATGGCCTATGGAACCGTTATCAAGATGTGCGACAAGCTGAGCCTGAACCCGGTGGATTTCTCTTCTTTGGAGAGGGATACGTCGCTGGGAGCGCAGCTTTTGGAGAACCGGGTGATGCAGAATTATGTGAAGCTGAACCAGGCAGGCCGGGACAAAGTGCTGGAGTTGATGGATGACTTCGTACAGATTGACAGGTATAAGGCAAAGGGGAAGAAGACCAAGTAGGATAAGTAGTCGGTATAGACAGTCAGGTAATCGGGTAGTCAGATAGTCAAGCAAGGCAAGTGGTATGAAAAGGGAGTATCGCGAATGATACTCCCTTCTTTGGCGCCAATAAATCAGACGCTAGAAATAGCCATCGAACATCATGCCCGTGTACGCGCTTGTGATGTAGGGATTGGGGTAATTGTGCCCCGGGTTCTTGTAGGCCACCATGACCTTCTCCACATAGTCCATGGGATTCAGGGATACCTGGTCGCTCTTGCGCAGGAGCATGTTGGAGAAGCTCTTCAGGGAACCGAAGGTCTCGTTGATGTCCTGGGTCCCGGCGGCAGTCTCCCGCAGCGTGTCCCTGTCGATGTCAAGCGTCCCGTCCTCCGCCAGGTTCAGGCCCATGGTCTCCAGGGAGCTGCCATATACGGAGGCAATCCCCTTCATCTCCCTGATCAGCTGCCTGCTCCTGGTCTGGGTCTCCAGATAGGAAGAGGCGGCCCTGACGAAATCATTGTATCCGCCCACCAGATGGAACACGTTGTCGGTGAGGGACTCCACGTCTGTCTTCAGGCCGATCTTCGTGGGCTGCCCCTCGGGGCTGATTCCGGTCAGGCGGATGTCGAACAGCTGTCCCAGGGTCAGATGGTTGGACTGGGAGGTGAGCTCTTCGCCGTCCACAGAGAAGCTTGCGTTGGACGCGTCCCGGCTGGTATAGTCCAGCCCCAGGTATTCCACCGCCCCGTGGGTCTTGCTGGTATGGTCGTCGCTGACAGCGAATATATAGTCCCTGCCCGGAGCCAGCCCTGTGGCCTCTGAGGTCAGCCGCAGAGAGGTGCGCCCTTCCGATTCCGCCAGGGAAGCCCGCAGGCCGATGTCGGAATTGTTGATCAGGCGGATCAGGCGCTCCTGGACCTGCTGGTTGGTCTCGCCCTCCCCCACCGAGAACTGGAACTCATAGTTCATGTCGTTGATGTTCACGTCGAAGGAATAGGTATCCGGCGGCAGCGCCGCACGGCCGTTGCCCTGCAGGAACAGCCCCAGGTTCTCCTGGGTGGTGGCGAGCGCATGCACCTCAAGCTGGAAATCCGGCACCTCCGTCTTGGACTCCTCAGAGCCCACATATACGGCGGTGGCTACGCCCTCGTCGGTGGAATAGGCGCTCTTCTTGCGGAACAGCCCATCCTTCTCCAGCCCCCCGAGCTGCGCGATGGTATTGCGCAGTCCTCTGGCGTTTTCCTTCAGATTCACAGCGTACTGCTGCGTATCCTTGCTGGTAGTGGGAAGATACCAGGGTTCGTCTTTATTTAATTTGACAATGGAGTTGTATACGCTGCGGAGCTCGCTCTTCTTGTGGGTATCGTACTTGGTCAGGGGCTTCGGCGCGTAAGTGCTGACATAATTATTATATACTGTATTTAAGACGGGTCCCATTGTCAGGCCTCCTTTCCTCACAGGTATCCATTCTGGCAATCCGTTGCCATTTTTTATAATATCGGACAGAACCTGCGTTTTTTTAATAGCATTCTTGATAAATTCTTCATGAATTCCTGAAAAACAGGAGACAGGGGCGCAGGAGGCGCGGCCGCCGCTATAGACACGGCGGAAAACCTCCCGATGGCACGGCGAAATGACCCGGCAAAACCGCGAAAAAACAGTTGACGCGGCCCGATTTCTATGATATAGTAGGGAAACGAGATAAGGTTTTAGGTCTTTTTTTTATGCTTAAAATTTTTTAAGCCGAGCAAAATAAGATGGCGAGTCTAAAGAACATGTGGAGGTAGCGAAATGCGTACAAAAATCACATTGGCCTGCACCGAGTGCAAGCAGCGTAACTACAATACTACCAAGGAGAAGAAGAACCATCCCGAGAGAATGGAAATCAAGAAGTACTGCAGGTTCTGCAGGAAGCATACGCTGCACAAGGAAACCAAATAAGAGCCGGGCGGCCGCGTGGGATTCTGTCCTGCGCGCAAGACGCATTATGGATGCGCAAAGTGCATGTGCAGAGCGCATTATATACTGCTTAACGATTTCACTTGCCGTGAAACCAGACTGCATAACGCTGACTGGTTCATTCGCATGATTACATTAGGCAGCATTCAGCGTTATGCAGTATAAATGTGCAAAGCGTATTATGCTACGCTTTGGGAAAGGCATGGTCGAAATGGGAAATTCCGCGGAAAAGAAAGCGAAGGCCGGCCCCGGCTTTTTCACAGGGGTGAAGGCTGAATTCAAGAAAATCGTATGGCCGGACAGGCAGTCCACCTTGAAGCAGTCCGTGGCAGTGGTGGCGATTTCGGTGGTTCTGGGCGTCATCATCGCGCTGCTGGACTATGTGGCGAAGACCGGCGTGAACTTCATTACATCAATTTAGGGCGAGGGTGATTGCATGGCAGAGGCAAAATGGTATGTAGTCCATACCTATTCAGGATATGAGAACAAAGTCAAAGCCAATATTGAGAAGACCATTGAGAACAACAAGCACCTTGCGGAACAGATTTTGGAAGTGAGGGTCCCTCTGCAGGATGTGGTGGAGATGAAGAACGGTGCCAGAAGGACCGTCCAGAAGAAGATGTTCCCGGGGTACGTGCTCCTCAATATGGAGATGAATGACGATACCTGGTATGTCGTCCGCAACACCCGCGGCGTCACAGGATTTGTGGGACCGGGAAGCAAGCCCGTGCCCCTGACGGAGGCGGAGATGAAGCCTCTGGGCATCAAGACAGAGAACGTCTCCATCGATTTCGGCGAGGGAGACAGCATCGCCGTGGTGGCAGGCATCTGGAAGGATACCATCGGCGTTGTGCAGAAGCTTGACTACAGCAAGCAGACAGCCACCATCAACGTAGAGCTCTTCGGCAGGGAGACCCCTGTGGAAATCAGCTTTGCGGAAGTTCGGAAGCTTTAATGGAGTGCATGGTATTTCCCGCCCGGGAGGGCGGTTGGAGATACAGGGGCGACGGGAGCGTCCCGGGCGATTCTGCCGCGCATGCGGCTGCAGCCCTGGATGGCGGGTCGCCCGGAGAGTGGGAGCGGATGCGTCCTGAAGGCGTCTGCGCCGAATTGCCGCGAGAACCTGGCTGCCATGGGCAGTCGGCTGCGGTTTTACCACATTATAGGAGGTGCCAAAATGGCAAAGAAAGTAACTGGTTACATTAAATTACAGATTCCTGCCGGCAAAGCAACGCCTGCTCCGCCTGTAGGCCCTGCGCTGGGACAGCACGGCGTGAACATCGTGGAGTTCACCAAGCAGTTCAACGCGAGGACAGCGGACAAGGGCGATGTCATCATCCCCGTAGTGATTACGGTATATGCGGACAGGTCATTCAGTTTCATTACCAAGACTCCCCCTGCGGCAGTGCTGCTGAAAAAAGCCTGCAATCTGAAGTCAGGCTCCGCAGCGCCCAACAAGACGAAGGTCGCCAAGCTTCCCAAGGCGAAGCTCCAGGAGATTGCTGAGATGAAGATGCCGGATCTGAATGCGGCAAGCCTTGAGGCAGCCATGAGCATGATTGCCGGGACGGCGCGCAGCATGGGCATCACGATTGAAGAATAGGGCGCAGAGGAATTCAAAGAATATCGGATTGGGAGACAATGGAATATTGTCGTTTGAACCTAGCAAACTTTTGATTAGGGTGTGCGTCAAAGCGCACAGGGGGTATAAGAATGAAGCATGGTAAGAAATATAACGAGATTGCGAAGCTTGTAGACCGCACTGTGGCCTATGAGCCGAATGATGCAATCGCGCTGGTGAAGAAGACCGCGATTGCGAAATTTGACGAGACAGTAGAGGTGCATATCAGGACAGGCTGTGACGGACGTCATGCCGAGCAGCAGATCCGTGGCGCGGTGGTGCTGCCCAACGGAACCGGTAAGACCGTGAGAGTCCTGGTCTTCGCCAAGGGCGACAAGCTGGCGGAGGCTGAGGCCGCAGGCGCCGACTTCACCGGCGGCGAGGAGCTCATCCCCAAGATTCAGAAGGACGGCTGGCTGGACTTCGATGTGGTGGTTGCCACCCCCGACATGATGGGCGTGGTGGGACGTCTGGGTAAAGTCCTGGGACCTAAGGGCCTGATGCCCAACCCCAAGGCCGGCACTGTCACCATGGATGTGACCAAGGCCATCCAGGATATCAAAGCCGGTAAGATTGAGTACAGGCTTGACAAGACCAACATCGTCCATGTGCCGGTAGGCAAGGTCTCTTTCACAGAGGAAGCCCTCCTGGAGAACTTCAACGCACTGATGGATGCTATCGTGAAGGCAAGGCCCAGCGCTTTGAAGGGCCAGTTCCTGAGGAGCATCACCCTGGCCAGCACCATGGGCCCCGGCGTGAAGGTGAACGTCACGAAGTTCTAAAGAGATTGCGGATTCGTGAAAATAGGGGTTGACGGAAAAGAACCCTTATGATATGATACAAAAAGTTTTAAAACAAGCCGAAGACAGTAGGTGCGAGGGATTCCGAGCGTAAATCCTACCGAGGAGAAGAACGCAGCGCCCGGAGAACGGGTGTGGGAAAATGTTTCCTCCCTAAGGCTTCCTTGGGGAGGATTTTTATGAAGCGCGCTCTGTTTCGGCATATACTCACGAGTATACATTCTATAAAGGAGGAAAGAAATGGCAAAGGTTGAGTTAAAGAAACCTATCGTAGATGAGATTTCTGCCAGCATCAAGGATGCCCAGTCTGTAGTCCTGGTCGACTACCGCGGGCTCACTGTGGAGCAGGATACGCAGCTGCGCAAGAACATGCGCGAAGCCGGCCTCACCTACAAGGTGTACAAGAATACTTTCATGAACTTCGCGTTCAAAGGGACGCAGTTCGAAGGTCTGTCAGAGTATTTGGAAGGACCCAGCGCTATCGCCATCTCCACCGAGGATGCCACGGCTCCCGCGAGACTGCTTTCTGAGTTCGCAAAGACTGCAGATAAGCTGGAGATCAAGGCCGGTGTAGTGGAAGGCACTGTGTACGACGCCAAGGGAATGGCTGCTATCGCAAGCATTCCTTCCAGGGACACGCTCATTTCCAGATTGCTGGGAAGCCTGCAGAGCCCTGTCACCAATTTTGCTCGCGTCATCAATCAGGTGGCGGAGAAGAACGGCTCAAACGATGCTGCCTGACGGTCAGGAGGGCCTCCTGAGAAGGCCCCTGTCACCGGGAAGCCATCGGGTTGATTCAGAGGATCCGAAAGGAAACGGAAAGTCGAAAGAATAGAAAATGGAGGATAATGAAATGGCTAAATTAACAGCTCAGGAACTGATTGACGCTATCAAAGAGATGACCGTATTAGAGTTGAACGAACTGGTGAAGGCTTGTGAAGAGGAGTTCGGCGTATCTGCGGCTGCAGGTGTTGTGGTTGCGGCAGCTGGCCCCGCGGCTGAAGTGGAAGAGAAGACCGAGTTCGACGTAGAGCTGACCGAGATCGGCTCCGAGAAGGTCAAAGTCATCAAGGTGGTACGTGAGGTTACCGGCCTTGGCCTGAAGGAAGCAAAGGATGCGGTTGACGGCGCTCCTAAGGTGCTGAAGGAGGGCGCTTCCAAGGAAGAGGCTGAAGAAATCAAGAAGAAGCTCGAGGAAGTTGGCGCGAAGGTTACCCTGAAGTAAGAAGGGATTCGGTCGATTGGTTGAAATGCAGAGCAAAAGGCAGTTCGATACAAAAGAGGAGAACTGCCTTTTTCTGTTCAGACATGCAAATGGTCCGGCTGGGGCCAGGTTATTCTTTTTTTAAAAAAATTCCTGAATTTTCTAATTTTAACTTGACCCCTTTTCTTATTTGTGATAATATGGAAAGTGCGCTATTGTGCGATGCGCTACAGGGATTGCACTTTGAATTCTGCAGTCAAATGTGGCGCAGAAAAGCGTGTTCTTTTCGCCATGTTATACTCACGAGGGATGAAATTTGCCGCGGTTTCCACAGACTCTATCGCTGGCGAGTCTGGTGCAGTGAAACAGTGCGTTCATGGCAGGTTTTTTCGACCGCGAGTATATATTACTGGAAAGCAAGTGCGGCTTTCTGTAATTGAAAGTATTATGGTGCTCTGCATGATAATGTGAGGCGTTGTGATGCAGGCATCATAGTGTCTTTTCGTGCCTGTTTCAAGGAATGTGACAGGCTTTTTGGTCTATTCCCTGAAAAGGGAAGCGTAAAAAGAGCTTTTGCGCGGCGAAAGGCCAGACGCCCGGAAGCGTCAGATTTTGCACAGAAAGAATGGGGTGAATTGTCAATGGAAAAAAACAGAATACGTCCGACAGCCGGCACCAAGGTTATGCGTATGAGTTATGCACGACAGAAAGAGGTTTTGGAGATGCCGAATCTCCTTGAAGTCCAGAAGGATTCCTATCAGTGGTTCCTTGACGAGGGCTTGAAGGAAGCTTTTGACGACATCTCTCCCATTGCGGACTACAGCGGTTCGCTGAGCCTTGAATTTGTCGATTTCGAGCTGAGCAAGAAAGATGTGAAGTATTCCATCGAGGAATGCAAGGAAAGGGATGCCACCTACGCGGCGCCTCTGACGGTAACGGTCCGCCTCTATAATAAAGAAAAAGAAGAAATCAGTGAACATAAGATTTTCATGGGAGACCTGCCTCTGATGACGGAGACAGGCACTTTCGTGATCAACGGGGCGGAGCGTGTCATTGTAAGCCAGCTGGTGCGTTCCCCCGGCATCTATTATGCCATCGGCCATGACAAAATCGGTAAGAGGCTGTATTCCTGTACGGTCATCCCCAGCCGCGGCGCATGGCTGGAGTACGAGACGGACTCCAATGACGTCTTTTATGTGCGCGTGGACAGGACCCGTAAGGTGCCCGTCACGGTGTTGATCCGCGCCCTGGGCATCGGCACCAATGACGAGATCCGCGAGGTGTTCGGAGACGAGCCCAAGATAGAGGCGAGCTTTACGAAGGACACTGCCGAGAACTATCAGGAGGGGCTGTTAGAGCTGTACAAGAAAATCCGTCCCGGGGAGCCGCTGAGCGTGGAGAGCGCGGAGAGCC
>OFFW01001008.1_pt1 | contig 17919 bp, 19 predicted proteins | sample 1521501 | NCBI WGS metagenome assembly OFFW01 (sample SAMEA3504107, study PRJEB24116) | mouse gut metagenome | biome: mouse gut; feature: mouse-associated habitat; material: faeces | place: Denmark | collected 2011
CCGGGTGACTTGTAATTTTATCAGCCAGAATTTTTATGCCTGCATCCATCTCTTTTTGTCCATTATCACAAAGACGGTAAACCTCCCGCATGGAAACCAGTAATTTATCTCCCTGCTCCTTTCCGAAAATTCCCCGCGTTACCGCGTCTCTTAGTAAATCCTGAACAATTCCCTCTGCCGTTTCCATATCTGTTTCTTCTATAAAAACAGTTCCTATACACATCGACAGCAGACGCGCATCCTTTCCCTGACGCACGGAATGTACGGCATACGGCGGGATGATAAACATATCCCCTCTGGAACATGCCGCTTCCCTGTTTTCCAGGCAAACAGTAACCGTTCCCTGCATAACCGCTGATATGACATAATGTCCTGCATGGTTATGGGAATCAAAGTGCTTATCAATATTTTCCGACAATACGAACTCGATTGGGTATTTACCACATTGATAATACTGCATACTGCTTTCACTCCTATAAACACCTTTCCGTTTCCTCCGTCACTTAATTTATCGGCAGATTTTCTGTTATTTTGGGATGCCGGGAACGAAAAGCATATAAAATGGAACGAAAGGCATAAATATGGCGGATAAAGTCCATAGTGCGGCATTCGCCAAATGTCTGCTTCGCAGCCGCTTGGCTCATTGCCCGCGGAAATCAATTTCATACCTTGTCCCATGAGAAAATAAAATCCCGTCCCTTAGCCGGATACAGAGAATACAGGTATTTTCATCGCAAAAGTCATTGTGTCCGTTATCAATCCACTCCGCAAAAGCGCCCCGCAGCTTCCCGGCGATTTCCGCGTTTTCCGGCTTCCCGAAATAGCCCAGATTAACGGCTGTGCCATGAGCGGTAAACCAGTCTCCGGCGATTGCCACGAGTGGGTTTTGCTCAATCTGTTTCATTTTATTGGAAAGCCCGTAGGTAATTACATAAAAAGCCCTGTTTTCATAAAATGCGTTTACAGCGCGCACATAAGGAACGTTGTCCTTTGTTGTGGCAAGCGCAATGATGCTGTCCTTTCCAAAACGTTCCGCCATAATCCTTTCAGCTTCCCTGCTCAGTTTTTCCATGAAAGATTCCTCCTGTATTGCATGCTGTCTGTCCGGCGGGCGCCGGCGCACATGCTATTTTTCCTTTTTGTAAAAATCCCCGATTGTGCCCAGAAATTTTCCCAGGGAATGATAATTTCCCGAATAAATCACAGGGTCGAATAAGGTAAGGTCGATGCCCCTTTCATCCACGTCAATCTGCTCGTCTACCTGCACATTCTTTATCCGGCAGAAAAAGGTGTCCGATTCTCCGGTGTTGACGGTTTTCGCCACCTCGCATTCGCAGACCCAGGGGCTGGCGTCAAGGGTGGGGGCCTCCACGCACAGAGCCTTATCCCAGGTGTAGGAAACGGCGTCCTTCTTACCGTTCTTTCCGGAAGTTTGACCGAAATAGTCAACCAGTTCGAGCATTTTTGTTGTGGCAAGGTTAATGCTGAGCTGGCCGGTTCTAAGGACATTCAGCTTTGTCTGTTTCGTGCCGTACATACTGATAATGTTCAGATAATCATAATCCTTCTCACAGGTTTTGCTTACCCATGTGATGGGGGCAAAATCCGGTGTGCCGTCCTCGTTATAAGTTCCGATAATGTAGGTTGGTTGTACAATCATTTCGTGGCTGGTTCCAATTGATTTTCTTTTCATGTATAAACTTTGCTCCTTTCTTCGCACACACATGCATTTTTCAGCAATAGGTATGCTGTTCGGTTTTTTCGTGCCGTTAATTTACAGTAACACTTTCCGCTGTCAGCTTAAAAATCACAAAGAATATCTCGTCCTGCTCAACATATTCCTGCCGTATCATCGGATACAAATCCATTATTGCCGCCCTGATTTCGAGAGAGCTTTCCGCTTCTGCGCGGCCGCTGACACGAAGCCATCTGCGGGTATATAAATTGTAGCCGGCCAGTTCCACCATGGGATTTTCAATCAGGTTTTCATAAACGCTTTTCCGCCTGTCCGTCACAAAATACAGTGACTTATCATCCGAATAAATCATTCCCATTGGCCTTAAAGAGGGCCGGCTATCTGCACATGTCGCCAGGAAAAAATACCCGCATTCGCGGATAAACTGCGCGCAGTCCCCGGCAGTCAGTTCCCTGTGTCTTTCTTCGGCCGGTCTGTCTTTTGTAAGTTCATCGTTTAACAGGAAATCAATACTGCATTCCAGCAGTTTGCTTAATTTGATAAGCTTGTCTGTTTCGGGAAAGGCTATATCCATTTCCCATCTGGAAACCGACTGTCTGGAAACTTTCAGGATTTCAGAAAGCCGTTCCTGTGTGATGCCTTTTCTTTTGCGCAAGGCCGCCAGTTTTTCGCCTGTGGTCATAGGGGTTCCTGCTCCTTTCTTTCAGCCGCCTGTCTGGAGTGTTACTTTCTGCTTCTATTGTAATTCCCAAAACGCAAAATGAGAAGTCCTTTGCGATTGCATGATGTAAACTTTGGATTGCGGCAGATAGTGTGCTATAATAAATTATATAGCCGGGCAGCCGGGCCACAGGGAGCCCGCCCGTCTTTTTGGGGCTTCCTATGGTAAAATATACTGCAGAAAACAAAAAGGAGGATACAGGAAATGAGTGAAATTGTCAGGTTAGACATAAATGAGGAATGGGCGCATTCGGGAATCATCAAAGCGGGAGATTTTTGCTTTCTGAATTATTGCGTGGGAAATATCGGCGGAACAATTGAGGAACAGATAAACGGCGCTTTTGATGAAATGGAAAAACGTCTGGCGCTGGTCGGGCTTGGCCTTGAAAATGTTGTCCAGATGGATTGTCTGTTTCGGGATATCTGGGACATTCCTGTTATGGAAAAGGTTATAAAAGAAAGATTTAACGGGAAATATCCTGTCCGCAAATCCATTCAGACGGAATTTGCCCATAAGGGCGGAGAAAACGGATTACAGTTTCAGGCCGATGCGGTTGCATACTGTATACCCGTTCTTTCCGCGAAAAGCAGCGATTCACCTACAGACTGACAGACCATTTGCGGCGCCGCCCGGCAGCGTTTCCTATGCTTTCACATCCTGTTTTTTCAGCAACAGCACAGCGCATCCGCAAAAAAGGATGAGATAGGCAAGGCAGCTTACAAAAAACAGAATTCCGTTTCCGGCAAGCATATCTTCGCTTTTATTGGCGTTCATCCCAAGTACCATAAGGGAATAGGGGTACAAAATACCGAAGCTGGAGTTAGAGGCCAGAAATCCGGTGATGCTTCCGATGACCGCGACGGCGATGGGGGTGGCAAAGCTGCGTATCTGCATGGAGATAAGAAGCTGTAAGGCGGCAATCATAAGGCCGCCAAGGCAGCCCCGCAGGGTATAGGCAAAGAGCTGTGCCGGGGGAAGGCCGGGCAGGCCCGCCAGCTTACCTGCGGTTAAATAAAGCGCAAGGAGCCAAAGCTGTGTCAGAAAGGTAATTCTGGCAATGATTATCAACTTTCCGAAAAAGATGTGGCTGACCTTTACCGGCGCGGTCAGAAGCATATTCCGGTTTTTGTTCTGGTTTTCAAGCCGCCACAGATAGCTGCAGTAAATGGCAATTAAAGGCGCAAAGAAAAAATCCGTGTAAAATAAGGTTACCTGCGTCCACAGGGAGTACCATCCGCTTTTAAGATAGAGTAAATTATTCAGGTAATTCTGCACACCCATAATGGCCGGTACAATGGGAATCAGAAAAAAAGCCAGCCAGATAAATGAGCGTCTTATTTTGATTTTTTCACTTTTCATACAGGCGTAAAGCATTTTTCAGACCTCCTTTTTCATAAATCTGTCTTTACCAATCAGGTAAGCGATGATTCCAAAGACGACAAAGCCGATAAAAAACGGAACGGCAAAAGGAACCGGATAATAAGTGACAATGCGGGAGGCTTCCTCATAGTCCAGGCTGACGGTTAAGAAAACCGAATAATATGTCCAGGGCAGCAGATATTTGACGGGCATCTGCGGGAAAAATCCTGAGAAGATGCCTGCGAAGGTTCCGCCCACTCCCACAAACAGGGGAAACAGTTGGTTATATGAAATCAGAGACAGCGACTGCTGTATAACAATCAGCACCATTCCCACGGTAAGGCTTGCCAGAAAGAAAAGCAGTATGTTTTCTAAAGGAGCCGGCTGCGCAACATGGAATCTCCGGCATAATACATATATCAGGGCGGTTTGGGCCAGCGTGAAGAAAAGCAGGTACAGGAAGCTTAAAAACAGCTTTATATGGAAAATGCTGCGTCTTGGCTGCATGGTGCATAAAAGTTTGAAGGTGTTTCCTTTCAGCTCCATATCACAGAGCCGGCTTTCCACACAGGCAATGATGACGGGAAGAAAAAAGGAATCCATAATAGGAAAATTGGCAAGGAGATAGTAGTACCCCTGCTGCATTACCACATCGTTTTTTTCCTGCATGCGGGACATGGCCCAGAGCGACCATACCATCATCAGACACAGGGACGCCGTGTAGAGGAGGCCGATATGGCGGTGTCTGGTTTTCTTAAGTTCCGTTAAAAATAAACGCATCATAAGCTCACCTGCTTTCCGGTCAGTTTCAGGAAAATATCCTCCAGAGATTTCTGGTATTCCTCAATCCGTAAAATTCCAATACCCTGTTTCACAAGTTCGGAGATTAAAAACGCCGTTTTATCGTCGCTGGTTTCCGGGAACATTAAAAAATCTTCTTCCAGCCGGCAGTCAATCTGATTTTCATTTAATACGGCCAGGGCCCGGCTGTTGTGACTGGTGCGCAGGCGTAGCTGGCGTCTGCTGTATTCATGGAGGTGGAGAAGGCTGTCCTGATAAATCAGCTTCCCTTTATTGATGATACCGGCATAATCCGCCATCTGGTCGATTTCGCTTAAGAGATGGCTGGATACCATGACGGTCATGTGATAAGCTTCCGGCAGAGAGCGCACCAGCTCCCGCATTTCCGAAATCCCGGCAGGGTCCAGGCCGTTGGTGGGTTCGTCTAAAAGAAGGAGCTTCGGGTGCCCTAACAGAGCGCCGGCAAGCCCCAGACGCTGTTTCATGCCGAGGGAATAGCGGCCCGCCTTTTTATCCTGCTGATTTTCCATCCGTACGATGGAAAGTACCTCGTTTATTTCCTTTTTGGGTATGTTTTTCAGGGTGCAGATAATTTCCAGATTTTCCCGTCCCGTGAGATGACCGTAATAGGAGGGGGATTCAATCAGGGAGCCGGTCTGCCGAAGGATGGCCAGCCTGTGTTTTTCAGCCGCCGCTTTTCCGGGAGAGGACAGGGAGGTTCCCAGAATGGAGATATCTCCGTGCGTGGGTTTAACCAGTCCAAGCAGCATTTTCATGGTAGTGCTTTTTCCGGCGCCGTTGGGACCTAAAAATCCGTAAATACAGCCTTCCGGCACGGCAAGGTTCACGTCCTTAACCACATTGGCACAGGTATGTCCCTGCGTGTAGGTTTTCGTAAGATTTTTCGTTTCAATTACAAAGTTTTGTTTTTTCATAAACATTTTCCTTTCCTTTGGGTTTAAAAGGAGTATACAGGGCGCGCCTTACATGAAAATGAAAGCTGCCTTACGTTTACCTTAAATTTTCGTCAGATTGCTTACGGAAGGAAAAATTTATAATATAATAAGCGTACGGTAAAGAATGCAAAGGCAAGAGGGCGGGGGATGGGCTATGAAACATATCTTTGAGAGCACACTGCTTCTGGTAGATGACAACGGAGAATTTTTAAGGATGGTAACGGGGATTCTGAAAAGGGAAGGATTCCTCCATATAGACTGCGCCGCCAGTGTGAGGGAGACGCAGGATTATTTTCTGAAAAAGGAGCCGGACATGGTGATTCTGGACATCAATCTTCCCGACGGGGACGGTTTTTCCCTGATGCAGAAGATTAGGACCGTGTCGGAGGTGCCGGTGCTTTTCCTTTCCGCCAGAGACGAGGACAGCGACCGGCTTTTAGGACTTGGACTTGGAGCGGACGACTATATGGTAAAGCCTTTTTTGCCCAGAGAGCTTATCCTGCGCATTGGCGCTATCCTGAAAAGAACCTATTTTCCGAAGGGCGGCACGGCGGTTTGGGAGGAGGAGCTTTTAACATTGGGCGACCGGACGGCGGATTTTAAAAGCGGTGTGGTCAGGCGGGAAGATAAAGAGATTCCGCTGACCGCAAAGGAAATGCTGATTCTGCGCAAGCTCTGGGAAAACAAGGGAAATATTGTAACTTTTGACCAGATCTGTCAGGCGGTGTGGGAGGATAATTATTTCGGATATGAAAACACCATAATGGTGCATATCAGGCGGCTGAGAGAGAAGATAGAAGAAAACCCGTCAAAGCCCCGGTTTCTTTTGACGGTGCGGGGGCTGGGATATAAGCTGAAGGTATAATGAAATGAAAGATTTACTGAAAATTTACAGCAGATATATCGGAATTACCTGGATAATTGTGGTGTTTCTGGTCATTGTAAATCTGAGCGGCCTGATGGTGTTCGGTATTTATCATATGACGGGGAATTTCAATATGTTCCCAAGAGGCATTCTGGGAATGGAGGCTTTAGTGGAGGAGGAAAGCGCCGGGGAATCCTTTGTTATGACGGAAAAAATCGAGGAATATTTAAGAGGCAGGGATTTTATTTTCCTGATGGTTTTGGATGACCAGGGGGATGTGGTATATTCCTGGAACAAACCAAAGGAGCTTAAGGAGCATTATACTCTGGGAGAGGTGGCGGCTTTTACCAGATGGTATCTTGAGGATTACCCGGTAAAGGTGCTTCGGACAAAAAAGGGACTTTTGGTGGCCGGACGGGAAAAGAACAGCGTATGGAAATATTCAGTGGAAATAGCGGAAAATTCCATGAAAGACGCAATCGCGTACATGCAGATTTTTGTAGCGCTTAATTTCGCGGTGATGCTTCTGGTGGCGTTTTTTTTGGGATACCGTTATTACAAGTCGTTGCGGCCGCTTTCAGAGGGAATCGGCGCTTTGTCCGAAAACAGGAAAACCCATCTCGCGGAAAAAGGAGCGGCTTCCAGCCTTGCGGCGCAGATTAACAGGACCTCCGATGTACTGGAGTCGCAGAGAAACGCGCTTGAAAAGAGGGATACGGCAAGAACGGAATGGATAGCGGGTGTGTCCCATGATATCCGCACGCCCCTTTCCATGATTATGGGCTATGCGGACGAGCTAGAAAGAAGCGTTTATCTTGATGAGGAGGAGCGGGCAAAGGCGGCGGTGATAAGGAGCCAGAGCCTGAAAATCCGGCAGTTGATTGAGGATTTGAATCTCACCTCCAAGCTGGAATACCATATGCAGCCCCTGCGGGTTCATGCTTTTTATCCGGCATCTCTTCTCCGGCAGCTCGCGGCGGAGGTGATAAACGAGGAGCCGGGCGAGCAGTACGAGCTGATACCGGATATTGAGCCGGAGCTGGAGGGTTTTGAGATAAAAGGGGACGAGCGGCTGATTTCCCGGGCCGTGAGAAATCTTTTAAACAACAGCATTCGCCACAATCCGGCAGGCTGCCGGATATATCTGACGGCGCGGCGGAAAGAGGAGGGAGTCCTTATCCGCGTAAAGGACGACGGCAAAGGAATCGGCGATGAGATTGTCAGATGTCTTATGGAGGAGAAGGAGGGCGGAGAGGAGAGTTTAAGCGGGGGCGCTTTCCGGAAAAGGGAAAAAGAAAAGCCCCACATTATGGGACTTCGCATTGTAAAGCAAATCGTGCTCGCCCATAAGGGGGTTTTTGAAATACAGGAAGAGGGATACTGCGTAAGCATGTGGTTTCCGTCCTCCGTTTCCTGAGTGGTTTCCGGAAATTCAGGTTCCGGGCCTTTTGCGGATATCTCCGGAAAAAGCCCGGCTTACAGAATCAGGCCACATACAGGTACATAAAAATAAAGTGGCAGATGCTACCGCCCATGACGAACAGGTGGAAAATTTCATGGGAGCCGAAAAACTCATGCTTTTTATTAAAAAGAGGAAGTTTTAACGCGTAGATTACGCCGCCCACGGTATAGATAACGCCGCCTGCAAGGAGCCATCCGAAAGCCGCGTGGGGTAAAATCTGCCACAAGGGACCGAACACGGCAACGCAGTCCCATCCCATGGCAATGTAAATCATGGAGGAAAACCATTTCGGACAGGTAATCCAGCAGGCTTTCAGGGTCATGCCAAGAAGGGCGATTCCCCATACCGTTGCAAGAAGCGCATATCCTGTCTGTCCGCCCAGGATAATCAGGCAAACCGGCGTGTAGGAGCCGGCAATCAGCACAAAAATCATCATATGGTCCAGCTTGCGGAAAACGCGCAGGGCTTTTCCCGTGATATTCAGCGAGTGATAGGTTGCGCTGGCGCCGTAAAGCAGTATCATGCTGATACAGAAAATACTTAAAGCCAGCAGTGTTTTGCCGCCGGAAGAAAGAGCGGATTTAATTAAAAGGGGAGCTGCCGCAAAGACGGCCATCATCATTCCGATAAAGTGTGTGATTGCGCTGCCCGGTTCCCGTATAGTAATTTGCATAAATGACACCTCCTGAATATGTTGAATACGCAATAAGTAGTTTTAAAAACTACATGTAATATATTATGATACTACTACGTATTGTTTCGTGTGTCAACCGAATTTATACAAATTTTAGAAGTTAATATGCTGCCCGCGGCAGGACAAAGACCGGGCCGTCTGTGGCAAATTATAAAAACAGCCGGTCAGTCCTCCTCAATCACATGGATTTCCAGATAATCAAAATCAACGGTTTCAATAAAGTTGTCCTGAGTAAAACGCGCCTTGTCGTGCCGTTTAAACTCCGCAATGGTAGCGTCTAGCCAGATTGGCTTTCCCAAATCAAATTCATAACAAATCTCATCCAGGGCCTGAAAGACCTTGTGCGTGCGGGTATCCTCCCGGTCGTTGCAGATGACGGTATCTTTAATTAAACGGTTATCCTTAAAAATTTTTGCCCACATTCTGAACATAAATTTAACCCCAGCTTTCCTTTATTTTTCCCGGCAGGTGCAGTGCCAGTGTGCCTGCGCTTATCTTTGAGATTCAGGCATGGAATCATCATATCATACGGAAAATAAAAAAGCAGTAATAAAATCGGATATTTGACATAGACTTTTAAGGACCGTGTCCGATAAAAGCTATCCATGAAATATAAAATATTTTATGAATAATATACATTATTATTCAAAAGTATGATAGAATATAAAAAAAGAGCAGTAACAAAAGGCGTATTATTTTTTGATTATGCTCTGAAAGCGGATAAAAATATACTGACGCGGCAAGGCGGGTGACAAAATGGAATTATGCGACGAACGGGACAGCGACGTGGGAAGCTGGGAGGAAGTCATTCTGATTTACCGGTCTGCGCTGAAGCAGATTCAGACGAAAATGGAAATACTGAATGACGAATTTCAGCATGTACACAGGTACAATCCCATTGAACATATAAAGTCCCGGCTCAAGACCTCTGAAAGTATTGTCAAAAAGTTAAAAAAGCACGGCTACGAGTCCACCATCCAAAACATGGTGCGGTATGTAAACGACATTGCGGGTGTCAGAGTAATCTGCTCCTTTACCTCCGACATCTACCGGATTGCGGAAATGATTACGAATCAGGACGACATCAAGGTGATTGGCGTCAAGGATTACATCATCAACCCCAAAGACAGCGGGTACAAGAGCTACCACATGCTTGTGACAATACCTGTATATTTATCCGACAGAATTGAGCAGACAAAGGTAGAGATACAGATACGTACCGTCGCCATGGATTTCTGGGCGAGCCTGGAGCATAAAATCAATTACAAATTTGAGGGAATGGTTCCGGTACATATCGAAAAAGAGCTGATTGAATGCGCAAAAATGGTATCCGAACTGGACGCAAAGATGCTGTCCCTGAACGAAGAGGTATTGAGTATCAGTGCAAATCAAAAATAGCCGACGGCTGTCGGCTGTTTTTTTGCGCGAGCAACGAGCCGGACGCGCGTGCTTGCACGTGCACCCGGCGACTGCCGCGTACAGCGAGGCGAAGCCGAGCGGCGCGAGCAACGGTTCAGGCGCGGGTGCAGAAGATATCAAAGGAGGAAAAGAAGATGGCAATAGAAAGAGTAAGAGCCTATTTCAGAGAACACGGCATGGAAGAGCGGGTGCAGGAATTTTCCGTATCCAGCGCCACGGTGGAGCTGGCCGCAGCCGCGCTTAACTGCGAACCCCAGAGAATCGCAAAGACGCTTTCCTTTATGGTAAGCGACCGTCCGGTTCTTATAGTGGCGGCCGGGGACGTGAAAATCGACAATCCCAAATACAAGGCGCAGTTTGGCAAAAAGGCAAAGATGCTTTCGCCCCAGGAAGCGGAGGCGCTGGTGGGACATGCCGTAGGCGGAGTGTGCCCTTTTGCGGTAAACGAGGGTGTGGAGGTATATCTTGACGAATCGCTGAAACGGTTTGAGACGGTTTTTCCGGCCTGCGGAAGCGCAAACAGCGCGATAGAACTTACGATTCCCGAGCTTGAAAAATATTCCGGGGCGCTGGGCTGGGTGGATGTCTGTAAGGAAATAAACACCTGACGGCGGGAAACGCAATATCTGAGCCGGGCCGTCCGTCCGGCATAGCCGGCCATGTTCCCGGCTGGGTTTGGTTTTTCTGGATAAAATGAGGAGTGCCCAGGCACATCTCTGCACCTGGGCTATTATGAAAAAATTTATCTATGCGTGTAATGAAAACACTACGTAATCCCTTGTTTGATTTAAATATAGTGTACAACACAAATATGAATAAAATATGAACACAATGTAAAAATATCGTTAATTATTACAACTGCATAAAATAAACATCGGAAAAAGTATGCAAAATGCATAAAGATAAAATGGGAGGTTTTTACAATGGCATCAGTACGCAGTATGACCAGCGGTTCACCGGGAAAGCTGATTATTTCTTTCGCCCTGCCTTTAATGATAGGAAATTTATTTCAGCAGTTCTACACGATTGCGGACGCGGCTATTGTGGGACAGGTGCTGGGGGTTTCGGCGATTGCCGCGGTGGGAGCGGCGGAATGGATTATCTGGATGGTGCAGGGCATTATTCAGGGGTTTACCCAGGGCTTTTCCATTCAGATGGCCCACGAGTTCGGGGCCAGGGATTACAAAAAGCTCCGAAACGTTATCATAAATTCCGCATTTCTTGCGGCTGTAAGCGCATTGATACTGCTTGTGTCCGGACAGGCCCTTTCCGACTGGCTGCTTGGCGTTTTACATACGCCGGAGTCGGTTTTTGCGGACGCGTCGCTTTATATCAGAACGATGTTCTGGGGAATACCGGTGGTAATGGCGTACAATCTCTTTGCCGGAGTGCTGCGTTCTTTAGGGGATGGCAAAACGCCTTTATACGCCATGGTATTTGCTTCCCTATTAAACGTGGCTTTGGACATTCTGTTTGTCCCGGTGCTGCATATGGGCGTGTTCGGCGCTGCCGCTGCGACGGTAATCGCCCAGCTCTGCTCCGGTCTGTTTTGCTTTTTTAAGATTATAAGGATTGAAATACTGAAGTTTCAAAGAGAGGACTGCGCCTTGTCGGGAGAGCTGCAGCTTCGGCTTTTGAATCTGGGAATGCCCATGGCTTTTCAAAACGCGGTGATTTCGGTAGGGGGCATGATTGTGCAGTTTGTGATTAACGGATTCGGCGTGGAATTTATCGCCGGATTCACGGCAACCAACAAGCTGTACGGGATGCTTGAGGTGGCCGCAACCTCTTACGGTTTTGCCATGACCACCTATACGGGGCAGAATCTGGGAGCGGGAGAGCGGGAACGCGTCCGGTCAGGGTACCGTCAGGCGATGGCGATTGCCATGGCGACGTCCCTTGTGATTGCCGCCGTAATGGTTCTGGGCGGAAAAGCAATTTTACTCTGTTTTATTTCAGGGGAGGCAAAGACGGTGGAGGCTACGCTTGCCATTGCTTACCACTATCTGTTTATTATGAGCGTGTGCCTGCCGGTTTTATATTATCTGCACGTGACCCGCTCCTGTATTCAGGGAATGGGAAATACGGTGCTGCCCATGCTTTCCGGGCTGGCGGAGTTTTTGATGCGTACGGCTTCCGCGTTGCTTTTGCCAAAGATTATGGGGCAGCAGGGAATCTTTTATGCGGAAATCGCGGCATGGCTTGGAGCGGATTTGGTTTTGGGCTTCAGCTATTATTACTGCGCGCGCGGAATGAAAAAGCAGGGAGAGAAACGGGGAAAAAATGAGGATAGTCAATCTGATTGAAAATACAAAAGGGGACAGGGACTGCCTGTTCGAGCACGGACTGAGCTTTTACGTTGAGACGAAAAAACACAGGATTCTGGTGGATACGGGAGCCGGCGATTCGTTTATCAGAAACGCGGACCGGCTTTTTGTGGATTTAAAGCAGGTGGATATGGCGGTTTTAAGCCACGGGCATTACGACCACGCCGGTGGAATCTCCGCCTTTGCCCAAATAAATCAAAAGGCCGTAATTTACATGCATTCTCTGGCGGGCGAACCGTATTTTCACGAAAAAGAAGGCAAATACCGGTATATAGGCATTGACTCCGAAATCTTAAGTCTGCCGCAGATAGTATTTACCAGGGGAGAGAAGCAAATTGACGACGGCATATTTCTTTTTGGCGACGTGCGGGGAAGGAAACTCTGGCCCTCGGGAAACAGGGAGCTTAGGGTGAAAAAAGAGGACGGATACTGTCAGGATGAATTTCTGCACGAGCAGTACCTTGTTCTGGAGGAGGACGGAAAAAGGGTTTTGCTCTCAGGCTGCGCCCACAACGGAATTTTGAACATTCTTGACAGATACCGGGAAATTTTCGGCTCTGAGCCGGACGCGGTAATCAGCGGATTTCATATGCAGAAAAAAGCCGGTTACACGGAAGAGGACATAGCGGTGATAAGGGAAATCGGAGAGAAGCTTAAAAAGAGCCGGACCCTGTTTTACACGGGGCACTGCACGGGGGAAATCCCTTTTTGGATAATGAAAGAGTGCATGGGAGAAAAGCTTCTGTACGTGCACAGCGGGGACGAAATCCTTTTGTAAAAACAGATGGAAAAATGCGGAAAACAAACCGGCTGACGTCTGCGGTCCTATGGACCGTAAATGCCAGCCGGTTTTATGAAATGCCGCAAAGCGGCTCACAGGTGCCTAACAATGATGTCTTCGGGAATGATGGGAGCCGTGGTGAGAGCTGCTGCGGCTGGGAGCACAATAGTTCCCGCTCTGACTGCCGCTCTGGGACGTACCATGGCAGGAATCACAGACATAACCGCAGGCGGCGCCTTCCCCGTAGACGCAGTTTTCATTATGCTCGTGCAGGCAGTTTAACTGTGATACGATGCAGCCGCCGGTTTCCGTACAGATATGGGTACAGTTTTTGCGGCATGCGTTTGAGTGAACATGGACACAGCTTGCAGAAAAATTGTAGCAGTCTTCTGTATGCGCGTGGGAACAGGCTGTTCCGGCCAGACATTCGTCCGTGTGCTCCAAGTGATGTCCGCACAGACCTGTAACGGTTGTCACATTTGCGTCAGGTGCGGCCTGTACCGGCGTACCGGGTACAACAAAAAGGATTGCTGCAAGAGAAAGAGCAGCAAAATTGCGTTTTGATAACAGTGCCATTTCCTTACTCCTTTTTTCGCAGACACATTCAGGCAAATTTTGCGGTGTCTGCAACTTTAAATTTCTTCTTCTATATTATAGGATATTTCCGGCGGGCTTTCAAGTCCCCCGTTGTAAAAATCCGTCGGAAGTGATATGATATTAAAACAGATACTCCATTATGCGCGGAAAGCGGCACGGAAATGAGGAAGACAATGGATAATTTTATGGACAAAATTACACAAAAACTGAATTCACAGGAAATTATTCGGGCGAACGCGGCGGCAGACGCGGCGGCGCTTGAAAATCTGGAAAAGCAGCTTACTTTGTTCAGGGACCAGATGCAGAGATATGACGACTGCCTTCAGGAAATGCGTAAGCTGAATCTGAAAAATATTGAAAGCGCTCAGGGTGTGCAGGAGCTGACTGCCAAAGCAAACGAAAAGCTGGACAAGACCCTGGAGACGGTAGAGACAGTGGAGACGATATCTGTTTCAAAGATTAAGGAAACGTCGGAGCGCTCCATAGACGGCATTAACAAGGCATTGAACGAAGGTCTGAAGAAGATTGCCGAGATTCAGGAAAATCCGGAAAACATCGAGAAGCTTACCAGAGATTTGGCCGATATACAGACAAAAACAGGGGAACTTTTCCAGAATCTGGAAGAGTACCTGCACACCGACAACGTAAAGGTTTACCGCAACGTGCAGGCGTCTATGATAGAGGAGCTTGACAAGCAGACGGCGCTTTTGCAGGAGGGACAAAACAACCTTACCCGTAAAAGCCAGGCTATGTTTGTCTGCGTAATCATAACCATGGTAATTGCGCTGACGAATATTGCAGTTACCTTTGCCAGAATTCTGGGATTATTTTAAGGGGTTGCCTATGAGTAAGCAAAGCTGGAAACCGGGCAATATGCTCTATCCCTTACCGGCGGTGCTCGTCACGGTTGCGGACAGAAGCGGAAAGCCGAATATCTTTACGGCTGCCTGGGCGGGAACCGTGTGCAGCGACCCGCCGATGGTCTCCGTTTCGGTGCGCCCTGAGAGGTATTCTCACGGAATAATAGAGGAAACAGGAGAGTTCGTCATCAATCTGACCACCGGGCGGCTGGTCCGGGCCACAGATTACTGCGGCGTAAAGAGCGGGAGGGATACGGACAAGATTAAAGATATGAAACTCCATCTTTTGCCGGGAGAAGCGGTAAAAGCCCCGCTTCTTGCGGAAAGTCCCGTGAACATCGAGTGCCGTGTGAAAGAGACTTTACGTCTGGGCAGCCATGATATGTATCTGGCGGACGTTTTGGCGGTTCATGCGGACGAGGCGTACATGGATGAAAAAGGGCGTTTTTTTCTGGACAAGGCGAAGCCTATTGCCTATTCCCATGGCGGCTATTACCTTCTCGGGGAAAAACTGGGAACCTTTGGCTACAGCGTAAAGAAACGCTGAGCTTTTAATCTTCGTCTAAAAAACTTCCCCGTACCACGGCGGAATCACCATACTTTTGCCGAATGGCGTCTAACGTTTTGTCAAGGGCAGCCAGTTTTTCCCGGGAGGGAAAAGCGGGGCTGTTTTTTGATTGGCGCGCAGGCGCTGACGGAATAAAAGCCGCCTGTGCGGCGGCGCCGGACGGAGCCGGAGGGTTCGCCGGAAGGATTCCGGTCTGGCCGAAATCAAAAAGGGAGAGCTGGGAAGGCTCCGATGGGTCTGCAAGCTTTGAGGAACGGACGCCGAGGAGGCGGATAGGGGAACCGTTCCACAACTCCCTGAACAACTGGCAGGACGCGTCGTAAATCACCCGGGAGATATCGGAGGGCGACGAAAGCGTCATCTGGTGGGAGGCGGTTTTAAAGCTGCTGTATTTGATTTCCACGCTAATCATGCCGGCAAGCTGCCCGGCTTTCCGAAGACGCCCCGCGACGCTGTCGGAGAGCGACAATAGATAGTGGAAGGCTTCTTTTTCTTCGGTCACGTCTCTGGGCAGAGTGATGGAATTGCCGATTCCTTTTGCCTCGGCGGGAACGGAGACGACAGTGGAATCGTCGATTCCGTTGGCGTATTCCCAGAGAAGCAGACCGTGGCTTTTTAAGTGGGAGACAATGATTTCCCGGTCGGTTTTCGCCAGGTCCCCTATGGTTTTAATTTCCAGCTTCCGCAGCGCCTCGGTGCTGGATTTGCCACACATATATAAGGAAGAAACTGGCATGGGCCACATTTTTTCACGGATTTCCCGGGTGTAAAGGGTATGCACCAGGTCGGGCTTTTTAAAATCAGAGGCCATTTTGGCAAGAACCTTTTTGTCGGAAATACCGATATTTACGGTAAAGCCGAAGCTGTCCCTGATTTTGTTTTTGATGGTCTGCGCGGCGTCGTCGGGGGAGGGGAAGCGGTTTTGTATGGAGGTAAAATCCAGAAAACACTCGTCCACGCTGAGTTGCTCGATATCCGGGCAGATTTCGGACAGAAAATGCATAAGTTCACGGCTTTTCTGATTATAAAGCTTATGGTCCGGGGATTCTATTACAAGGCCGGGACATTTCCTAAGCGCGTTTACAATGGGCTCTCCCGTTACAATGCCGTATTTTTTGGCGGGAATGGACTTGGCAAGCACCACGCCGTGGCGGCGTTCCATGTCGCCCCCCACAATAGCCGGGATTTTGCGCAAATCGGTATCGTCGCCGTTTTCAAGCCTTTTGAGGGAGCTCCAGCTCAGGTACGCGGAATTAACGTCGATATGAAAAATAATCTGCTCCATGCAAAGTCTCCTTTCCCGGTTTTCATTATTTCTATTTTATCATACTTTTTGGAAATTTTTTTGATTTAACACATCTTTACAAGTAAAATAATAACTGTTAGAATTAATCCGTTACAAAAATGTTACAAATTATGCATAATGGAGTCTGTCGTTTAATGAAAAAATTAACCTGTTATTATAAAAGATTAAACATTACAAATATAAGGATTGCGGTACTGGCAATTATTGTCAGTATATTTTTTCTCCCAACCTTTGTACCCTTTGAGAAATTGGGTAATAATATGTTTACGGTGATTTTGAACCGTCAGAACGTGGGAGTGGTTTCCTCGCCGGAGGATGCGGAGGAATATGTCCTTGAAGCCAGAAGAAGGATTGCCGCCGGAAGCGAAGAACTGGTGCTGGTTGAGAGCGACCTTCAAATTGAAGGGAGAGAGGTTTTATGGGGAAAGGTGGACGCCCCCGAAAAAATCATCGACGGTATGACGCAGGTACTGGCGGGCGATGTAAAGGAAACGCTGAAAAGGTCTTACGTTGTAAAAATCAACGAATATATGATTAATCTTGCCAGCCAGAGCGATGTGTACGCGCTTTTGCAGGCGGCTCTCGATAAGTATGACAGCGCGGACAGATATCAGGCGGAACTGTCCCTGGACCATTCGAGAGAATTATCCGCCCTTACCGCCGACGTCCGTACCACGGAGGAAGTGGTGGAGGAAACCCGGGAAGTCGTGAATATGGAAGCCGGAATCGCGGCGGAACTTGCCGCTGCATACGAGGCGTCAGAGCCGGAAGGGGAAATGGATTTTGAGGATTATGAACTGGGACTCATTTCCATGGAATACGGGGACTCGATTGAGGTTGTGGAGGCTTATCTTGGAGAGGAGGAGCTGACAGGTCTTAACGAGGCTATCCGTGAAGTGACCCAGGACGAGGAAAAGAACGGCGTTTACGAGGTGGTTTCGGGAGACACCCTTTCGGAAATCGCAATCAAAACCAACATTCCCATGGACAGGCTGATTGAGATGAACGCTTCCCTTGAGGATGAAAATTCCATGATAAGGGCCGGGGAAGAGCTCATTATCACGGTGCCGGAGCCAAAGTTGGCTGTGCTTCGCCAGGAGGAAATGTACTACGAGGAAGATTACGAGGAAGAGGTCATATATGTAGATAACGACGACTGGTATACGAACCAGAAGAAAACCCTTCAGGAGCCCTCGGCAGGCCACCGCAAGGTGATTGCGGTAGTGACCTTTGAAAATGACAAGGAAATCGAAAAGGAGATTATCAAGGAGGAGGTAACCTACAAAGCGGTTCCCAAAATCGTGGAGCGGGGAACCAAAATACCGCCTACCTATATCAAACCGATTTCCGGAGGACGGTTATCTTCCGGCTTCGGACGCAGAAACAGGCCCACAAAAGGGGCAAGCTCCTACCACAAGGGAATTGACTGGGCGACGCCCACAGGCACGGCCGTCAATGCATCCTGCGGCGGTACGGGGGCGAGAGCCGGATGGGGAAGCGGCTACGG
>OFFW01001009.1_pt1 | contig 17895 bp, 10 predicted proteins | sample 1521501 | NCBI WGS metagenome assembly OFFW01 (sample SAMEA3504107, study PRJEB24116) | mouse gut metagenome | biome: mouse gut; feature: mouse-associated habitat; material: faeces | place: Denmark | collected 2011
CGACTGAAAGTATGCTCTCAGACAATATAAAATAATTTCCACGACTTACTTATAATTGGCATTAAAAAATATAGGCCTGCCATCACTGCAAGCCTATATCAAATCTGTTTTACCTTATGAATTATTTTACTTGTTGGGGGTTGACCATTTGTATGTGTCGTTGCAATCAATATCCATCACACTGCTGCCGACTTGCATACGGAACTGACCTTTTTCAAGAACCCACTTGCCGTCGTAGTCCACGAATGCGAGGTCGCTGGCCTTGATTGGCAAGGTTACGGTTTTGGTTTCACCTGGTTTGAGTTCTACTTTTTCAAACGCACGCAGTCGGCGATTGTCAGGAGTCAGTGACGCTACCATATCTCGGCTGAAAAGCATCACAACCTCCTTGCCGGTGCAATTACCGGTATTGGTGACATCTATTGTGAAAACGAGGTCATCGTTGACACCGAATTCAGATTTCGAGCAACGCAAGTTGTCATATTTGAATGTGGTATAACTGAGTCCATAGCCAAAAGGCCACTGCACCGATACAACCGCATCATAGTCGTAAGCACCTTCCATTTTATCCATTTCCTCGCTCACACGATAATCGTAGGTGGTGAGTTCCGCCTGATGGCGTGGATAAGTGTAGGGCATTTTGCCACTCGGATTGGTGTCCCCGGCAAGAATGTTGGCAAGTGCGTCGCCTCCGAAGTTTCCGGGGAGCAATATGTTGACTATTGCATTTGCCAATGGCTCAATGTCACTGATGATACGCGGGCGCCCGCCGTTGAGAATCAATACAACCGGTTTGCCTGTCGCAGCAAGAGCTTTGACGAGATTGCGCTGGTTTTCAGAGACAGCGAGGTCCGACAAGTTTCCCGGTGTCTCACAATAGGAGTTTTCACCGATACAGGCGACTATGACATCAACACCCGACGCAGCTGCCACAGCTTTTTCAATCTCCGGCTCGTTTTCCTCGTAATAGGCACCTTCGGCTGGATAAGTGACACCCTGTTCAAGGACGATATTCTTTTTGCCAAACTTATTGACCAATGCCTTGTAGATAGTGTTGTATTTTGAGGTGAAACGGTCAGTCAGATGCCCCTGCCATGAATAGCTCCAACCGCCGTTAAGGCAACGCATTGAGTTAGCGTTAGGACCTGTCAACAGAATCTTTGTACCTTTCTTCAACGGAAGGATTCCACCGTTATTTTTGAGCAGTATCTCCGATTCCTCAGCTGCCTGAAGTGCGGCACGCTCATGTCGGTCACAAGCGAAGTCGGCATAGTCTTTGGGATAGGTGTTGGGAGTATCAAACAGGCCGAGACGGTATTTAAGGCGAAGCACACGGCGTGTTGCATCGTCAATACGTTCTTGAGATACACGACCTTCATTTACGAGTTCTTTAAGCAGTGTACAGAAATTCAGGTCGTATGGTTCCATTGACATATCGATTCCGGCATTGATTGCCATTTCGATAGCCTCTTTTTTGTCGTGAGCAACATATTCGCGGGTATAGAGGTTGTTGATATCGGCCCAGTCAGTCACAATCATTCCGTCCCAGTTAAGGTCTTCTTTAAGCCACTTGGTGAGCAGCTCGTTATTGGCGTGAACAGGGCGACCGTTGATTGAGCCGCTGTTGACCATTACGGTCAGCGCACCCGCCTCGATACAGGCCCGGTAAGGCTCAAAAAACTTCTCACGGAGATCAGACGGCGAAATATATGCCGGGGTGCGGTCTTTGCCTGTTCGCGGAGCGCCGTATCCGAGATAATGCTTTACCGAGGTGGCTATATTATGTCGGCCTATCTTATTCGGGTTGTCGCCCTGAAAGCCTTTGACCTGCTGGGCTCCCATGATGGCGTTGACCAAAGGGTCCTCTCCGTAGTTTTCCCATACACGACTCCAACGCGGATCGCGGGTAAGGTCAACAGTTGGGGAATATGTCCACGGGCAGTTTGCAGCGCGGGTCTCATAAGCGGTGATTTCAGCAGCTCTACGGGCCAATACCGGATTAAACGATGCACCTACGTTTATGTTCTGAGGGAACAGTACACCACCGAGAGTGTAGGTTGTACCGTGATTCTGATCAAGACCATATATGCAAGGGATACCGATTTCTTTCATCGACACTTCCTGGATCTGGCCAATCAGCTTTTCCCACTTTGCCGGTGTCTGCGCTGTAGGCCCTCCGGGGGCATTAAGCACTGAACCAACCTTGTATACTGCGATTGCCTCATGGAGTTTCTGAGGGTCGAGAAAGAACTCGCCGTCTTTCCAGTCGCCAAGCACATCAATGGAAAGCTCGGTCATCTGACCGATTTTCTCTTCAAGGCTCATTTTAGATAATGTGCGTTCTACAGCCGCCTCAATCTCAGGGTCTGAGGGAATCGCCGCTCCAGCAGCCTGTATTGAACAGGCGGCTGAAGTGACGGTCAAAAATGTAATAATGTGTTTCAACATATTATCGGAGTGTTACAAGATCTACATAGTAACCATGACCGACGCAGATGAATCCGGCCTGCTCCTGAATCATATCAAGAGTTTCTTTTGTCAGCGTGATTTCTGCGACACCGTCAGTTGAGAATTCAATCGTTCCTGTTCCGGGAAGGTCGTTCCACCATACGGTAGTGGTGCGAAGCTGATGATATTCGGCGGTAGGTTCTACAGAATAGTGTATTGACATTACAGAACCCGGTTTAATGCCGGCAAATACATCTATGCCTATAAGGTTGAAGGTCTTGTTGGGGCTATCATCGGGAAGATCCCACGAAACATAGTGGTGTCCAGACCACAAGGTCTGCTGAGATGACATAACCACTGTTGTGGTGGTCTCAACCTGGCCGTTCTTGTAGAACTGTACTTCGGCACCATCATTCATAACCCCCGACATAGGATACTCTCCATCTTCGAGAGCCGGAGCGAAGAAGCTGATTGCGGTTGAAGTCTTTTCGGTGAATTCAGAGATTTTGGTTCCTCCGATTTCAAGAGAAGCCACTCTGTCGAGATTTATACCGGTAAACGTTGCCGTAGCACCTGAAATAACACGATCGGCACCAGAAGTAATGAGGGCGGAAGAGCTTACAGTCACTTTATTTGCACCGTAGTTCATACCCTCGGCATCAATGAGTTCCAGACGGAAAGTACCGTTAACGGCATTCGCAGGAACGGAATATGTGAGAACATCATTGCCGTCTTCGGTAGAATAGACAACAGGAATCGGTTCAGAATCACCGAGAGTGATTGATTTCACCGAGCTGAGATTGCGACCATAAAGTACCGCGTTCTGTCCAGGAGCGACAATGCGTTCAAATGAGACTTCCGAAGCCCAGGGATCACTATCCAGCGGATTAACATTGATGATGCCTTCGCGTGAAGTTGATTTACCCTGAGGGGTTGTGACAACAACCTTCATCTCGTATGTACCTGCGGGCAGAGGCATATCAATAGCCTTTCCTGTTGCAGTCTGTTCTCCGTCAATATACCATGTCACATCAACATAGTCGGCCGGGGTCACAGTAAGTTCCATTGCGAAATTCGCATCGCGGCTAATGTTGGCTACTACTGGCAACTGACCATTATTGCGGTCAGGGAAAGTCGGTGCCAGAATATGAGGCTCGTCATCCGGACCTGCCACAGAGAACGGCTCGTCGCTGCTGCATGAAGCAAGCATGACGCTTACCGGCAGCAAAGTCAAAATTGTCTTATATATGAAATTCATTGTAGTTTCTTTTTATGTTATTAGTCAACGTCCCACCACATAGGTATGTACCAGCTGTTGCTTCCGCCCATACGGTCCAAAGCCTCATCATAGCCGGTCTTATTATACGATGATTCAAGAACCGGATAGCAAAGGCGGACGGGTATTTCCTGACCGCCGGTGAGGAACTGGCCGAAACCGTATTCAGCCGGAGATTTAAGTCGGGGATAACCTGAACGGCGCACGTTTGCCCATGCCTCGGAGGGATTGGTGAAGTGCAGAATCCATGCCTGAGTATTGATTGCTGCCTTACGCTGCTCGTTGGTGTAACCGATGCCGTTGTTGGCGATAAAAGTAGAGAATTCCTCATCAGTAATCTTACGGCAGCCGTAGTTGTCAGTAAGGAAGTCCATTGACGCACGTACACCAGTTTTGTAGTAGCTGTCGGCACTGCCGGCGACAGCCCAGCCTTTAAGGGCGGCCTCAGCCATAAGGAAGTTTACCTCTGCGTATGTCATTACCACACCGGGGTTGTCACTCTTAAGGAAGTTGTTGGCAAGTTTGGGTTCGGTTTCGCGCGTCATGCTTATTTCAACCGAAGGATTGTTCTCGGCAATCTCTTTCATGATGTCGCTGTCATAGCCTGTCGGCCATGGTTCCCACGAGTAAGCTCCCGGATCTCTCGGATTCATCGGAATACCTTTTGAAAGAATTTCCTCAGTAAGGTCAATGCGGTTATCGGGGCTTGTAAGGCTCATCAGACCGTCATAGTAGAATCGGGCAAAGATAAATGTGCGAGGGTCGCCGCTGTTATACATCTGGTTAAAGAATGTAGAACAGAGGTAGCTCGGATTGTTGGCCGGGTCATTACCGAACAGCAGTTTGGAGAGGGCATTGCCACGATAGTCGGAATATGTGTCCTGACCAAAGCTGAACGATACTTCCATATATTTTATGAGAGCGTCATCAGTTGCGCTTGTAAACACGCCTCCATCAGCCATCAGAGCCTCTTCAAATTCCTGCTTCGCCTTGTCGGGGTCTACGTCGGATATACGCATGGCAAATCGGAGGCGGAGACTGTTGGCAAGTTTTTTCCACTTGTTGACATCTCCGTTGTAGATTACATCGCCTGTAATCTTATCGCCTGACAATGACAGAGCGCCGCAGGCATCGGTGAGTTCATTGAAAAAAGCACCGTAGATTTCTTCCTGAGTGTCGTATCGGGGATTGAATTTCTCGGCAATATAACCGAGACCTGCCTCGCTGAACGGCGCATCGCCATACACATCTGTAATAAGAGACATCATATATACGCGATAGATGCGTAGGGCGGCATTTACGTTTGTCAACCCCTCTTCCTCACTGTTGTGGATACCGTCAGTGAGGTTTTTTATGGCATTGGGATATAACGAAGTCCAGATGCGACACATTTCGTTGTTGTCGATTGTGTGGCGGCCGCCATAGTTGGTTGTATTCCAGCAACCCATCAGCATCTGAGAGAAAGCATAATGGTAGTTGCGGTAGATTTCCACCATGCCCAGATCGCCGTAGGTCTGGAGCTGGGCTGTGGTCAGCTGGGCATTGGGATCAATGCCGTTGGCTTTTGAAGGGTCTGTGTTCAGATCCTCCATATAGCTGTCGCTACATGAACCTGCAATGAGCGCAAGAGCCGCCAAAACAGGAGTGAATATCTTATGTAGTTTCATTGGTAATCTTACGTTTAAAATTTAACATACAGGTTGAAACCATAGCTTTTGCGTGAAGGCAACGAACCATATTCAAGACCCATACCGGTTGTGTTGTTGTAGTTGGAATCTGGATCGATGTCAGGAATGTTCTTCCATACGATGAACGGGTTTCGTGTCACAAATGAAATGGACATATCCTGCACCACCTTACCGAGCCATTTCTTCGGGAATTGATAGGTAAGTGTGATTTCACGACACTTTATGTAAGAATTGTCATAGATGAACATCGAAGGGGCATTGCGGCAAACACTCATCCAATAGTCTTCGGGGTTGACCTTTATGTCATTGGGACGATATGTGCCGTCGCCGTTGTCAATCACACCGGGTGCGACAAAACCGCCGGTTGGAGTCCATGTCGAGGCACCTTTTGCAATACCTGCTGCCTGACGCTCTTCTTCCGACTTATACCATTCTTCTCGTCCGGCCAGTGTTGCAAGGCTTTTGCCTGATTCGTGAGCAGCACGTGCCGACATAGAATACAGATCAGCTCCAACCTTTACATCAAAAAGTGCGGTAAGCCCGAAATTCTTGTAATGGAATGTTGTGCTCAGACCACCTGTCCAGTCCCAAGATGCATTTCCAAGAACGTGATTGCTCTTGTCGTACATCGGCAAACCGGTTGCTGGGTCAATAAGAATATCTCCGTTTTCGTTTCTCTGGAAATCGGGACCCACGATAGAACCGAAGTTCTCACCAACCTTTGCAGCGATCTGGACATCAAGCCATGAAGCCTTTTCAAGTTCAAACATATCCATGCCGTCTACAAGCTTACGCACTTTATTGTTGTTCTTAGAGAAGTTGATACCCAAATCCCAAGAGAAATCGCCTATGATAATGGGACGTGTGTTAAGTGCGATTTCGATACCTTGGTTCTGGATTTCACCGGCATTGATAAGACGATAGGGGTATCCTGTGGCCCAGCTACTTGCCATGCCCATAATCTGGTCTTTACTTATCTGATTGTAGTATGTGAAGTCAAGACCGATACGGTTGTTGAGGAACTTTGTTTCAAAACCCACTTCAAATGAGTTGGTCCGGGTAGGTTTGAGGTTCTTATTGGGGGTAGTGGTATTGTCAATAAATCCGATAGTATAACCGGGATATGTGAACTTGGATTTTGTATAAACCAGACCTAACTGATAGGGATCAGTGTCACTACCAACCTGTGCGAATGACAAGCGAACTTTACCGTATGGCAGAATGTCGCCACGCTTGATTAGTTCAGAGAATACGAAGCTACCCGACACCGAGGGGTAAATATAGGTGTTATTGCCAGTAGGCAGAGTTGATGATTTGTCACCACGGATAGTCGCATCAAGATACAACAGGTTTTTCCATCCGAGATTGACGGCTGCGAACAGCGAGTTAATCTGCTTGCGGTAGCTGTTTTCCTGAAGGCTTGTCTCGTTGAAACTCATAAGAGCAACCACATCACGAATCTGCATTTCCTGAGCGGTGGTAATGTTTGTACGGTTATCGACCTTATAGATGTTTCCACCGGCTGTACCTGTGAAGTCAAAGTCACCCCAGCGGTTGTTATAGGTCGCAATGAGTTCAAAGTTATACATCTGGTTCTTGAACTGGCTCTGCTGTAAGTAACCAGACTCGTAACCAGGAGTTGTCGGTGCTTTGAAGTCATTAAAGTTAAACCAGTTCAATTCAGCACCTGCTGTGCCTTTGATTTTGAGGTGGGATGTTACGTTATAAATAGCAGATGCGTGTAAACGGAACAGATCCTTTTTTGAATCATTGGAGTTTTTGTAAACGTCCCAGTAAGGGTTCACGTTATAGGGGTCCATGCCGTTCCAGTTGGAGTATTCGCCGTTGGCATCCTGATATGTACGCAACCAACGCTGGTCGTAGGTGGTTGCAAGAGTCATAAGGTTCTTGCCGACGTTTGATTTGCTGTCGCCAAGAGCAGGACGATTCTTTACATTTTCGTGGGTATAGTTTACGGTAAAGTCGAGGTCAACCTTCCCCATAGATGTATTGGCACGCAGATTGAAAATGTCACGGCTCATGTGAGTCTTGGGGACAATATCCTTGTTGCGCATATCGGTCAGTGTGAAGCGAATGCCTGTATTGCCTGAATTGGATGAGACTGTAACCGTGTTGTTTGCGGTAAGACCGGTTCTGAAGAATCCGGAGGTATTGTCAGGTATTATAAGATATGGACGCTCCACGCCGTCAAAGTAGCGAAGGACGTTGCTTCCGTCTGCTTTCGGTCCCCAGCTCTTGTTGGTATTTGATACGGCATCGATACTGTATGTGCCGTTGCTGCCCATACCGTAGATTTGCTGTACGTTATCCCATTTCGAGAGCTGTTTGTCGAATGTCAGTGTCCCATTATATTCTACTGAATATTTTTCTTTGCCAGCTTTCTTTGTGGTGATGAGAATTACCCCGTGGCGGGCACGGCTACCATAGAGAGCGGACGCAGCCGGGCCTTTAAGTACCGACATACTTTCGATATCATCCGGGTTGATGCTTGAGATACCATCACCGAGGTCATAGCCTCCTGATGTCCCGGCACTACCGAAATTCGTATTATCCAAAGGCACGCCATCTACAACATATAAAGGCTGATTATTACCTGTCATCTCAGTGCTACCTCGCAGAATTACACGGGTAGATCCGGAGGGGCCACCTGCGGTCTGACTTACAACGAGACCGGCTACACGACCTGCCATGGAGTTGATGACGTTAGTTTCTTTGGCTTTTTCAAAGGCATCACCTTTTACTTCATCAAGACCGTAACCGAGAGCCTTTCGGTCACGTTTGATTCCAAGAGCAGTGACCACCACTTCGCTGAGCATCTGCGTACTCTGCTCCAAGGTGATTTTCATCGGAGTCTCTGTCGCCTTGACTTCAACAGGGTCACTGCCGACATAGCTGATTTTCAGTGTTGCATTTGGTGATACCATCAGCGTAAAGTTACCGTCAAGATCGGTAGCTGTTCCATTGCTGGTTCCTTTCTCAATTACTGAGGCGCCGATAACGGGACCTTCTGCATCTTCAACGACACCGGTCACCTTTATCTTCTGAGATGGCGATGCCTCAGCTGCGCTGGGTTCTGCAAACGACTGAAGCGGCATAGCAAAGGATACCGCTCCGACAAGCAGGAAACCGCACAGGAGCTTGTTTGTTAAAGTTCGCTGTTTCATGTGTATTGATTAGTTTGTTGTGGTTACTTTTATCCAGTCGATATACATTGATGCCGTCTGGCCATCCTTTAAAGCTGTTAAGCCTTCGATGTCATAGATACCGGTGAATGATCCGCCGACAGCAAGGTTAAACAGAATATAAAAGTCATTGTGAAAATACGGATTACCGGTAATATCAAAACTATGGAAATTGACATCATCTACCGAAATATCAATCTTATTTTCATTCCAAGTAAGCGTGTATGTGTGATATTTGCCGTCCTGTAAATTTGAACGGGCATCTCCAGCGAAATACTGCTGTTCATGTCCGGCGACATCAGGGCCGTAGTGGAGTGCGGTGTTTACTCGCTTGTTGCTTGTCCCGTCGGCGATCCCCTGGGCATCTCCCATCTCCATTATGTCGATTTCACCACAGGCAGGCCACTCCTGCTTATTGTTGCCCATCATCCAGAATGCGGGCCACAGACCATTTGCAGTCTCAGGCAATTTTATACTTGCCTCAATCTTTCCGTACTTGAAATACTTCTTATTCTTTGAGTTCACACGACCTGACACTACCTTGTTGCCGGTACGTTTGGCTGTGAGGATAAGTACGTTTTTTTCGCCGTCCTTTCCTACCTTGACCTGACTTGTACTATAGGATTGCAACTCCTGATTCGTCCATCCTGATTCGTGCGTCTCTTTTGACCAATAAGCCGAATTGAATGAATCAAAATCGTCAAAGAACACCACATCATCTGCCGGATTAACTCCAGGCGATATCGGTGTGGGTTCATCATCCGAAGCGCCACATCCTGTTAAGGCCGCTACTCCGAATACGGAAATGAACAGATGTCTGAGATTGAGTAAGAACATGATATTGATTGGGTTGTTTATTTATCCCCATATAAACCTTATATGGGTTTTGCAAAATTACCACCGACCATTCATATTCAGGTTTGATTACTGACATTTCGAGGTCTGTTTTCTGACATATAAGCTATATTCCAGAAAATCAATCAATTCAAAAATCAAATCCTTGCTAATCTGTTTCGCCAAATCTGCTTGGTGACACCCCGAAGTGCTTCTTGAACACAGTGCTGAAATACTTTGAATTGGCAAATCCTGTCATAACTGCTACTTCTGCTACCGGGGTCTTTTGCTTAAGTAATTCGGCTGCACGTTCGAGTTTCAGGAATCGGATAAATTCCTGCGGTGCTTTTCCGGTCACCGATTTCAGACGTCCAAAAAACAGAGTTCGGCTCATCGCCATTTCTCGGCAGAGGTGCTCGATATCAAATTCGGAATTGGACATATTCGCTATAATTATATCGACAACATTATCGACAAATACCCTGTCTGATGCCGGCATTTCACTGATCTGATTATCTTCAGCATGTTCCTCCTCGGTCGATGTGTTTGTTTTAGCTTCGACATCTTCCCCTTCGGCTCTCATCAGTGCGAGCCTCATCAGATATTCACGAATACGCTTGCGGTTATGAAGCATGCCCCTGACCTTGCTTTTGAGAATATCGAGGCTGAACGGCTTGGCGATATAATCGTCGGCTCCTTTTTCAATACCGCTTACTATTGCATCGTGAGTGGTTTTTGCAGTAAGCATGATAACCGGGATGCCGGCAGTGTCAGGGTTGTTCTTGATTATACTGCATAGCTCGTCGCCCTGAATGCCCGGCATCATCACATCCGATATGATAATGTCGGGATAATGATTTTCCAGAAATCGTAGGGCATCTTCTGCAGAAATTGTTGAGACGACATTATATTCAGCCGAGAAAGTCGCCGTCAAATAATTCCGAAGGTCATCATTATCCTCGACAATCAACAATGTTTCATCCTTTTTTTCTGAGACTGTCGATACAACGTGAGATGGTATGCGTATTTCATTCAATGCCTCATTCAGATTATTGGGATTCCAGTGTATTACAGGCTCGTCATAGATACGTTTGAACGAGATTGTAAAGGTAGTCCCTGCATTCTCTTTGGATGTAAAGCCTATGTTGCCGTTGAGCAGTTCCACTATACGCTTGACCTGAAGTAGACCGAAACCGTTGCCGGTTTCTTGCGATGCTCTCGCATTCTCGGCTCTGTAAATATTGGTAAATATGTTTTTCTGCTCTTTCTCTGGTATACCGATTCCTGTATCCGAGACTTTTATCGTCGCTTTTGACTTGCTTGCTGTCAGAGAAACCTCTACGTTACCACCACGGTTGGTGTATTTGCAGGCATTCGACATGAGATTGTCAAGCATTAGTTCCAGCAGATGCCTGTCGGCAGAGATTACAACCTGTTCGTCAGGTACATTCAGGCACAGTGAGATACCGCGTTTTTCACCGACATTACTGAAACAACTCAGCTCTTCCGACAATAGATAATTCAGATTTATCGGCTCGATGTTGACTTTCGCTTTTCTCGAATCAATCTTTTCAAAGTCGAGCAGCTGGGCGGTGACGGCATTAAGCTTTCGTATATTTGCGCCTGCCACCTCGAGCAGATATTGTGCCTTGTCGGAAAGGCCGTCCTGTGCCTTCAGTTCTTCAATGGGCGACATGACCAACGACAAGGGAGTGCGGATGTCATGGGCTGTATTGATGAAGAATCTGATTTTGTCCTCGTCATGCTCTTTTCGCAACTGATACCATTTATACCTTATTATAAAATATATCACAAAGGCTAATATAGCCAGATAGCATATCCTGGCCCATATAGTGTTCCACCACGGTTCTTTGACTGTGATGCCAATAGTGACTTCATCCAAAGCGCGTCCGTCGCTTTTACGCAAAGCTTTTATTTTGAGGGTATAACTGCCCGGCGGTACATTCGGGAAGCGGGCGGTACCGTTCATGGTCATTTCGCTCCAATCGTGGTCATACCCCTCAAGGATATACTGATAGGCGATGTCATTACGATAGCCTATGTTTATTGCCTCGAAATCTACATCAAACGAGTTCTGACTGGCACTGAGCACTATTTCCCGATTTTGCAGCATCTCAAAAAGCTCAGGTTGAATCTTGGCAGACACTTCCTCGCTTATGCCGTCGATAGAGAATCGGGATATTCGCAATGGCGCAGAATATTCGGCGACGCTGATTTTGTCTGGCAACAGCCTGACTGCGCCGGCCGTACTGCCAAAAATCAAATCTCCGTTCGACACCCTTAAAATCGAGGACTTATTATACTCTCTGGCTATTCCACTGATAAAATTAAGGCTGGAAACTGCTGAATCGCTTATGATTGCAAGGCCATTTCCGGTGCTTGCCCAAAGACGGCCCTTGTCATCGCGCACAAGTCCGTATATATCATTTGATGGCAGACCGTCCGACATCTTAATCTCGCGTATGATTTTTCTGTTCTTATAATCATACAGATTAAGACCACCACCTTCGGTTCCGAGCCATACGGTGCTGTCGGTTGTGAACATCATCGGGATTATATATGCACTTATGTCCCGCTCTGACTGTTCCTGAAAATTGGCATACCAGTTATAGCTGTTTGTGTCAGCATCAATAATGTAAAACCCATTGCCGGTAGCCACGCCTATTGATTTATTGTCAATGACATTGATTGACATTACACCGTTTATCTCAAACCTGTGGCATAACGAGCCGTCACTGTTAAGAGACGCGAGTAAGCCGTGAGGAGAGCCGACCCAGATCTTGCCACGATTATCTGTCTGTATGGCGAAAATATAGTTCGATGACAAGGCGCCTTCGTTTTGAGTCCAGTGACATTTGATGTTTCCCGACATGTCCAGTCGATACACTCCATCGCCATAACAACCGGCCAGGATATTGCCGTGGCCGTCCTCACACAGCGACACAACGACGATTCCCGATAGTGAATTGCGCCAAAGTCCTGTACGGGGATTGTAAATGCTTATTCCTCGGTCTGTTGCATACCATATATTCCCGTCCGATGACTCAATTATATAGTTCACATTGTTATTGACGAGAGAGTTGTGATTGTCTTTGAAATGGGTGATAATCTGAACGGGCGACGGCGACAGGCTAACCATTGTCACTCCTCCTGTATAACTGCCAATCCACAGATTGCTATGACCGTCATTCATCAATGCATAAATGCCATTGCCAGTAAATGAAAACTCCGGCGCGAGTTCAGTGTTGACAAGTGCGGTCAATGAATTGTCGCGTGTATTATAAGCCAAAACGCCGCTACCGTCAATACCTATGGCAAGCTGTTCCGGGCTTAGATTGACGATCGAACGGATTGGTTTCTGCAACAGGCTGTTTTCCGCATGAATCTGGTCAACGCTAAAGTCAGACAAATCAAGTTTATACAAGCCCTTATTGAAAGCCCCGATATACAGAGCATCGTTTCCGTCATCGAAATACAGACTCTGTATATTAGTCTCTTTAAGTAGTCCAACGTCTTTGACCGCATGGTCATTATGCATGATTTTAAGTCCTGAAGATGTCGCTGCAAACAAATAACCCTTTGCAATAATAATGTCGTTGACAACCGCTCCGGGCAGTATGGGGCGATAATCATTATCTGACACATATTTGAACAGGCCGTCATTGGTCGCATACAATATACTGCCGTCACTGTTCACAAGCATCTTGTTCAACACAACATCGCCATGGCTTAAGTCTGAAAGATTGCTTGTCAATACAAAAGAGTCATATACGGGTGAATATTTGTGGACTTTGCCCGAGCTCTCATATGCATACAGATTCCCATTATTGAGATACAGCCGGATTATACGACCCGCTCTATCCCCATAGAACGAATTGCTTTCAAGAGGGTAATTTTTAAGAATCCTACCATTATACCTGTCAACCCCCGACTTGGTACTTATCCAAATAGCCCCGGACGAATCTTCAGCAAGCGAATACACCTTCTGACTACTGAGCCCCGTCGAATTGTCAATACGCAAGACTTCTGAAATTGCATATTGACTCCCATAGCCCTTCTGTGCGAGAAACAGAAAAGCCATTACAACCACTGCATAAAACAGCCTGTTCATAATACGCTTTGATGAAGTTGGCGTATAATTACCCATAATACTGCAAAGTTAGCAATATTTGCTGGATATATCTGTATAAGATATTAGAGAGTATTTCATAACGATTGTTAATTTACGGAAAGCCAGTTGAGAAGCATTGCCATCCCTGCAATGATAACCATCTGTCGTGCTACTTCCATTGTATCTTCATAATTTCTGCATAATCGTCGGAAGTTGTCAAACCATGATATAGAACGCTCTGCAACCCATCTACCCTTTGCCGGAATAAACCCTCCGTCAGAGGAACCTGATAAAGAGATTTCCACGTTCATGCCAAAAGTATTTTTCACAAGTTCGATCAGTTCTCCGCGATAGCCTCTGTCCGCAAGGATTTTCTTGATTGCCGGGTGTGAGGCAGCGAGTAAAGCAAGAAGCATCAGACCGCCTTCTGTGTCATGCACATTAGCGGCAGTTGTCTTTACATCAAGCGGATGTCCGTTCTTGCCGACCGCAATCAGCCGTTTTATCCCCTTGACTTTCTTATTGCCGTCAAAACCTTTCGGTGAGGGATATGAGGCCGCCCGCACACTTTAGGCATCTACAACCGCGACACTTGGCCCCGGTGCCTGACCTTCCTGAAATCGCACTTGCGAGACAAGGCTGTCAAGCAGATTCTTGAACTCACCGATGGCACTCCATGCACGGAAATAGTAATATACGGTCTGCCATGCCGGAAAGTCATGAGGTAGATTTCGCCATTGACAGCTGGTCTTGTCCACGTATAAAACAGCATCAAAGACGAGAAAAAAATCATATTTGCTCGTCCAATTATCCATTGGAATTGTTTCTTTTATGAAAGCTTTCTGTGCTTCTGTTAAATCCGAGGTGTACATTTCTAAATCATTTCATTTAATTGTCAACCAATAAACAATTTAGAAATGTCCTCTCCTTTAGCAGAGGCATTTTTGATGGATAGCCTTAACAGTTGTTATGAAACACCCTCTAAGTTACATAGGTTTCATCCCTGTATTTATCTTTTATAATCTAATAGTTCAATGATTCAATAAACCAGTCGGCCTCCTCCCTTGAATGAAAAACGATTATATCGACCTTTTCCTGATACTCCTTAAGCATCCTACGTATTGCCGGGGCCTGTTGGATCGGGAAATCCATAATCCATTGGCGGAATTCCGGATCCATTTCAGAATCAGTCCAAGGCATATCTATACGTTTCTTCCCGATACGCCCCTCTGCGCCTGCAAGACAAACATCCAACGGCAAGTCAAAGAAAATAACAGTATCGCAGCTATTCAGCCTTAACGGAAGAGAGTGAATATAATTGCCATCAATAATCCACTCTTTTTCAGCCATTATAACGCCAAGCCGCATAACGAATTCCTCCCGGCTGAGTGTTGTCCTGTCAGGCAAATGCCATATCATGTCGAGATAATGAATCGGCAAACCGGTCTTTTCTGAGAGTTTCCGTGAAAAAGTGCTTTTCCCGGCCCCCGGACAACCGATTACTATTATTTTCTTCATCCTATCAGTACGTAACATTGCTCTGATGCACCTACATTACAATCCGACATTAGTGGGAACCAGTCATTTAGCACTAGGCCAAATGGCTGATTCCCATTGTGAGCGCTTCGCAAGGATATGCTTACCAAGCGCTAAAGCATTTGTTCCGATAGTTGTATCCCTTTACGGCTACCCGCCTGAGAACCATGCTATTTTGCAATGGTGCGGAGGGTGCGGGTCGTGCCGTCGCGCATAACGATACGGGCTATCACCGGGGTTCCGGGAATCGGGGTTGCGAGGCGCAGACCGCCAAAGTCATAATATTCAACTGTTTCAGCTTCATCAATCAATATAGGCTCGATACCGGCCAAACCGAACCGGATTGGCGAAAGACCTTCGACGGCACCGTATGCTTGTTCCATATTTTCGGGACACTTACCGGTGCAGTTGTCTGCAATGCCCTCAAAAGCATCAACAGCAACCTCGGGCACTGTCTCGGAAACGAATGTCACAGTTGAAAGCGACGCACACCCGGCAAATGCGCGTGATTCGATTTTTTCAAGGCCGGTGCCAAATGCCACAGCCATAAGATTGGTGCATCCTTCAAAAGCCTTGACCCCTATAACTGCCATTGTTTCAGAAAGGTTGACCGAAACAAGCGACTCATTACCACTGTAGGCACCTTCACCGATACCTACAACTTCATAGCTCACATCATCGTATGTTACAAACCATGGAGCCTTGTAGAGGGGAGCCGAACCCAGGTACTTCTTTACTACAATCCGGTTGACCCCGAACGCTGTGCCTTGAACAATCGAAAACACATGCTCGTCGATTGTAAACTCAGTGTAAGCCGGGCGTGGCACAGAAACTTTGACCGAAGCACTCAATGGCCCGGCAATCTCACCATACACAGCCTTGACTGCAATCTCATAGGGGATTTGATAGTCCTCAGCCTCGAACACCCAAGGCATTCCCACCTGACCGACGCTCTCCCCGTCAACAAAACCTTCGTAACCGGTAACCACGGCATCCTCGGTTGAAGGGTCAGCCCATGTCAAAGTGGCGGCACAATTCCCGGTGTCATATTTCACCTCGATATTCGCAACAGCAGGATAATCTATAACCTTGATTTCATCAATGATTGCTGCGGCACGCTTTGACGTAAAACCGCCGAAGAAACGAATATTCACATATCCCTTACCGGCATAATCGGTAAGGCTGCATGTGTATTGCCGCCATCCGGGTTCATCACAATCACCTGCTTCAATCACGGCAAGGTCGACAAACTCCCCTCCCTCGGCTGAAATCTGAGGTTTCACCGTGACATCGCATCCCGGAATCATATATACATAGAATGAAAGCCATGGAGCCACCGATTTCGACATATTTATCCTATATGACGTCATAGTAGCACTGGCTCCGGCCGGAATCCAGGAGGCGCTGAAATCAGCATACACAAGCCCCTTGCCGGAAACCGGATCCACACGTTTGGAATCGTCACCATACTCCGCATAGTTTGCCTGTTCAAAATTAGCATAATCGCTGGTTCCTGTGAACGTCCATATTTTGGATGTCCCGCCATCGAATGTCTCTATATAAGGCAGACGGTAGTCAGGGCCTATCAATACATCATAGGAATACGAAGATGACGACGAACCTCCGACACCGATATTATTGGCAGCTTCAACCATATACATCACGGCACGGGGAGCTTCCATATCGGTACCATAATCCACATATTCCGTATCCTTGATTCCGGAAGCAATCATCTCACGCTCATCTTCTGTCCGTCCCCAGCAACGATACACGTTATAGAACGTTTCGTCAGGGTTGATTGTGCCATAGTTGACACCTGTGGAAGGTGCTGTCCAGGAAATACGGTATCCCCCCTCGGCAAGGGCCTCTCCCACCACAGGATATGGGGCGGAAGGGACATCAAAGCCTACAAAAGCCTGTACGCGAAGCTCTGTGGAGCCGAACAACGAAACACATTTAACAAGATAATAATTCATCTTGTTAAGCTGGGGGTTCTCATCCACAAAGCGGCATGTGGAGCCTTTCTCAGGATTAGGTTGCTCATTTATAAGTTCCTTGGCGGAAGTGCCCTCATCCGTAATCCTGTAAATTTCAAGAGCCGTCATATCTATTTCCAAAGGCTCAGGAGGATAATTGCTCGTATTCTCAGGTATGACGGCAGATATTTCAACATAGAATTTCCCGTCCTTTTCCCCCGGTGTAGCCGTTACCGTCCCATATCCGAATGCAAACGGGATGCCCGGCTGGCAGGAACCATATCCTTGAAAACCTTCCGCCCCGTCAATCGAGGCATAAGCCATATATGTGTACTGATAACCATATTGCCATGCCGGGACTGCATCATCCGTAAAATCGCATGATTCGCCGGGAGCAAGACCTGTAACACTGAATATGGCAACATCAGTTTCACTCAGGCTATAACACGAGCGCACCACGCGCACGTCAATGCTGGCATCATCAGGTAAAGCAGTCCATTGGTTATCGTTTTTAGGAGCAGTCACCGTGCCGGTAACCTTGCCGGCATCCCCCTCAATCCCAAAAGACATTGAGAGTGTGGGAGAACCCGGCACAACCGCCTGCGCAGACGCTGCCGTAACAGACACTACTGCCAAAGCCAAAGATAGGAGTCGAACATTTGCCATATTGATCAAGTATTAGGGCGTTGAATGGAATTATGTCAGCAAAAATATAAAAAGTTTTGCTCAATGCAAAAATATTTCAAAATTTCACATTGCTTCAGTCAAATAGACGGTTAATGAGTACGGGAAAGATCATACA
>OFFW01001013.1_pt1 | contig 17811 bp, 15 predicted proteins | sample 1521501 | NCBI WGS metagenome assembly OFFW01 (sample SAMEA3504107, study PRJEB24116) | mouse gut metagenome | biome: mouse gut; feature: mouse-associated habitat; material: faeces | place: Denmark | collected 2011
CTGTCGCTGTGGTGTCCTCTGGGTGGAGCGTTTTATACAGCTTTAGCAGATAACTTTTATTTTGAAAAAGGTCAAGAAACACACTGTTTTTTGCGGTACGCTTTGCTATGCGACATTTCACATTGGCTTCCTCAGTCCGCCTTATATCATCCTGCACTTTATCACGTATAATCCAATCATGTTAAGAAGTGATTGGATTTTCCTTTCTCCCAGGTTCTTCTGGGTAATTCAATCTCTATCTGATATATTTATTTAGGCACTGTGGATCTGTATCTATTTTATTACGGCTTTGACTGTTCCGAGGTGACTCAGACCACAGCTTTTCGTCTATTACTGTTGATCAGTTTGTTAACGCACAGAACCTTCGGTTCTTTAGACGTTTCTATTTACGTGATTACACAGCCGGATTCCCTGTGGAAGACAACAGTGCCACAAATTTTATTCAGGAGGTATTACCTATGTCTCTGTACTTTGTTGGAATTGATATTTCCAAGTACAAACATGATTGCTGCATTCTGTCAGCAGCCGACCAAAAAGTTGTTTCAAAGTTCACATTCAAAAATGATCTGCAGGGCTTTGAACAGTTCCTTTCTGCCCTCAGTTCCCTCTCCAGCCCCGAGGACATAAGAATAGGGTTTGAATCTACAGCCCATTATGCCCTCAATCTGGAACTTTTCCTTGAGAACGCCCACCACAGCTTCATGGAAATCAATCCAGTCCTCATCAAGGAATACAAAAAGTCCACTTCTCTCAGACGTACCAAAACCGACTCTGTTGACTGTGAGTCCATCGCACACTGGTTAATGACTGTTGAATACAAACCCCATTCAAAAGGATTTTACCATGCTTATTCCTTAAAGTCACTAACACGCTTGAGGGACAAGCTGGTCCGGCAGCGCTCCTTCTATCTTGTGAAGATAACAAATGTTCTGGATCATACCTTCCCGGAATTTAAACCGTTCTTCCATGAACGCCTGTCTAAAACAGCCCTCTATCTCCTTGAAACCTATGGCTCGGCTGAAAGGATGTCCCGCATGGATTCTGCTTCTTACGACAAACTCCGCTCCCTTTCCAGAGGAAAGTTTTCTCCCCGGCAGTTCCTGCGGCTCAAAGAACTGGCCGCCAATACGGTGGGTGTGAATAACTCCATCTTTGACACAGTACTCAACAGCCTGCTTACGCTATACAAATCTCTTGTTAAAGAGATTTGTATACTTGAAGAAGAAATCAACCGGCTAATCAGGGAAGTACATCCCCACTATATGTCCGTTCCGGGCATCGGCACTATATCCGCCGCCGTTATTTATTCCGAATACGGCGATATATCAAACTTTTCATCCCCGGCACAGATGCTCGCATTTGCCGGCATAGAACCCGGCATAAATGATTCAGGAACAGAATCACATAAAGGGCGGATGGTAAAGCATGGTTCTTCACAGCTTCGATATGTCCTCATTAACTGCTGCCTTCCCCTGATCCGTTTCGACATGACATTCGCAGCCTATTATGCCAAGAAGCGTGCGGAAGGCAAACCACACAGGGTTGCTATCACCCACGTTGCCAAAAAGCTTGTCAGAGTCATCTACGCATTGGAGAAGCAGGGGATAGACTTTAACGCACAAAAGCTCAGATAGCAGCTTACATAAAGAAACTTCGGCCCATCTGAAATACGGTGTATTCAGATGGTCTGTTAAAGTTACCCATTTTTATTAATTCAATTTTTTTCACAAACCTCTTGACTATTTATAGTTTGTCACCTCGTTTCCTAAAAATCTGTGGCAGGATATGTGATATAAATTACGCCTGCCACACCTTAATTATACAAAAAAGCATTCATGTTTACAATAAATACAACAATATTCTGATTAAAATATTTATAGTCCAACTGGCTTGTGTCTCTAAAAGCAAAAGCAATCTGTTGTTACCCTATTTTTTAATTATACACTATTCTTCATATAGAACCCACTCTAAATCATCTATACCACACTCTGTAAATTCATACATATTATCTGTTTTAATGATTACATTATCAAATGTTTCATTTAAACGTGTATATGAATTTATCAGTGTCGCATCATCTTCTGAATATTGCCTGTCACCCGGTATTATCAGAACCAGCACATATTCTTTATCACCTTGTTTATATTTGCCTAATACCTTATCACAACGCCTGATTACGAATATATCCTCAGTATATTCAAAGAAATTCAGATAAAAGACTGCCCCTCCGATTCCTGCCTCCGAATTTTTCTTTTCACAGATTGATATGGTATTGCTGTCCGAACCAATATCCGTATCGGTCACTATATTCCCCCGCCATTCTTTTGGGAATACAATTTCAAGACCTGTGGCAAATTTCATAGTGTCATTATCAGCAGTTTCCTCTTCATTCCAAAAATCCTGCACTGAAAGTGTATCTGCCATTCCGGCGCAGCCGCTAATAAGAACAAGCAATAATAAGTATATCAATAAACCATATATCCTTTTCATACAAATCTCCATTCTACCTACCCCTTACCATCCATTATTCCACACCCTCCGTCGCAATACCCGCCTCTTCCGGTGTAAGAATCTGTATATAGTCAGAAGGCTCCAATACCTTAAAAGTTTCAATCATAGAATGGAATCTGACTCCCGTTCCCTCTGTTTCCTCCACAACGTAACTTGCAGTGATTACGAATACGCCGCCAAGACCATTGTCTGCAAAATAGACCTCCTTAACTTCACAGTCCCATTCTGCGCCCTCATCTGCGCGAAGATACAGTCCTTTTGGAAGCTCAGAATCCATTATGTCAGATACATTCGTATAGTGTTCTAACAATTCCTCCTTCATTTCCCTGGCGGCATCTTCCACGGAAACCTCTTGTTTCTGCGTAATCCGAATCTCATCTGTGGGGAAACTGTCATAAAACGCCTGTCTCTCCTCTATAATCTCCCGGATTTTTTGTTCCGCCTCTTCCTCTGACAAATCTTCAAGCAGCATCGCGTTATCCCTGATGGCATCCTCCCTTGTATAAGTAATGCGCCTTCCACGGATAATATAGCAGTCTCCCTCCTCTGCCGTCTCAAAAGAATTCATATCTGCATAAATGGCAAATCCTGCTCTATTCCCACTTTCCCCCGGGACTTCTTCCGTTTCTCCTTTAAACTCTCCTGTCTCTTCCGGCAGTTCTCCATAGGCCTCATGGAGAATATCTTCTTCTATCCCCTCCACTGTCATCGGAATATCCTTTGGCGGGAATATCTCTTCCAGCAAACGCTCCACATGCTCCCTAATCTGCGCCGCCATCACCTGCCCCGCAGGAACAAATCTCATAAACAGCATGACGAAACAGGCTGCTGCCGCAATAACATAAAATACTCTTTTTTTGCCGGTTCCGCCTGTCTTTTTCACATCCAAAGCCTCATCCAGCATTTCTTCCGGGATATTTCCTATCAGCTTTAACAATCTTTCATCCGGCTTCATAGCGTAACCCCCTCTCTCTCCAAATATTGCTTCAGTTTTAATCTTGTCCGGTTCAGTTTCGTAGAAATATTGCTTTCTTTTAATCCAAATTTCTTTGAAAGGACGGAAATACTTTCCATGTAAAAATACCTTTGGATAAACAAAGCTCTGGTAGTCAAATTCTGCGTTGATAAAAAATCATAAATAGCGCTGTTTACCGTATCATCCGTCGAAGCTTCCAAATCCTGAGGCGCCGGAATACAATCCTGCAATTCTGACAAATAGACTTGCAGATGGCTATCTCTCATTTGCCTGTGATTATATCGATATTTAGACAACGCTAAATTTCGCACAATCCGGCTGACATAGGCCCTAAGACACATAGGCTCATCAGGCGGAATGCTGCTCCATGTTTTCAGGTAAGTATCATTTTCACATTCCTCGGCATCCTCATTGCATTTCAGAATATTCATAGCAATGTGAAAACAAAGCTTTCCATATTTTTGTGACAATTCGGTTATTGCCTGCTGCGAACGTTCAAAAAATAATTGTACAATGTCTTTATCATTCACTGTATCTTCCTCCCTCTGTATTTTTCCATTCATCCTATATGACGCCACACTCATACTTCTCAGCACACAATAATAAGAATTTTTTTCACTTATTTTCTAAAAAATCTGTGGCAGGATATGTGATATCAATCACTCCTGCCACATCTTAATGATACAAAAAGCATTTATAATTCATTGATGGTATCGGTAATCGCCATCTTACATATCCTCCTGGCCGGGGCAAATACCGCAATAACGGCAGTTGCGGCGACAAAGACCATCACAAGCCCAATCAGCGCCGCCGGCAGACGCCACATTACCCCCATGGTGCGGGTAACCAGTCTGATATACAGAAAACGGCTTAAGGGAATCCCGATTCCGAAACCGGCAGCCATGCCGGAAAGAGCATAGGTAAGGGCTTCCGCGGTAATCATCCGTATAAGCTGCCCTCCGTCCATGCCCACGGCGCGCATCGCCCCATACTGTCTGGTCCTTGCCGACACGCTCATGGAAATGCTGTTGACAATATTAAACAGTGTAATGATTCCGATAATCGCCAGAAATCCATAGGCGGCAATCCGCGACGCCAGATAAGTGGCATTGGTCTGCCGATTCGTTTCCCGCAGGTCGCTGACAATAACCTCGCCGCTTTCAAAGCTTTTTATCCGGGCCGCCGTTTTCTCCGGCGCTTCCCTCTTAAGCTGTACGCCGATTAAGCTGTACTTCTCCGCCCCTGTCAGGCGGTCATAAGTTTCCTGGGAGCAGATTAAAATCCTGCCACCGCCAAACAGCCCCTGGGAAAGGATACAGGAAATTTCAATTTCTTCTCCCGAAATCCGGACAATATCGCCCATTTTCAGGGGATTATCCTTGTCAAAAACCGTCGCCGCTTTCTTACTGTCGCCATAAATTTCCGTCAGTTCCCCCTGCACAACGCTTTCCTCCGCATACGAAAGCAGGGTATCGTCGTAGGACACTACATCCACATGGTCTGTCCCTTCTCTTGCGGATTCCGCCGGGATACCGGCTTTGTAGCTGCATCCGTAAGCCTTTGCAACGCCCTCCATTTCCCCGATTTCATCGACAAGCCCGCGGCTTAGTATCTCCGCGTTGGCATAACCGTTTAACACCATATCCGCAGTCGTAACGGACTGCGAGGGCAGAAGCAGCTTTGCGAAATCCAGAAGCACTGAAAATGCAAGAATCAGAATAATACTAAGGGCGAAGGACGCTGTCGTCAAAAGCCAGCTTTTCTTTGCCGCTGTAGCGTGATGGATGCCCAGGGCGATATCCGTTTTTACAAATTCCGTCCCGGCGGCGCGGCGGACGGCGGTCATGTTTTCTGCCGCGCCGGAAACCGCTGCCATAGGAGAAACCTTTGCGGCCCGCTTAGCCGGGGACTGCGCCGCTAAAAGCACCGTCACAATTCCCACCATGGCTCCGCAGAAAAGCCCTACATAGCTTACCTTAAACACCGGCATTTCGGCAAATTCACCGCCTATGCCGAAGCGGACCCCCCCGCAGACGCACCAGCTTACCGCTGTCCCTGCCAACACTCCCGCCGGCACCGCGCTTTTACACCAGTTCAGCGCTTCCAGCCGCACAAAACGGATAATCTGCCGGCGGCTTGCGCCGATACAGCGCATCATGCCGAAAAAACGGGTTCTCTGGGCAATGTTGCTGTTCATGCTGCCGGCAATCATCAAAGTGCCCGCCGTCAGCACCAAAACGAACAGGATAGCCGCTATGCCGTAAAAACTTCTCACCGACTGATTGCCGCTGTAACCTGCCGTACCCATAACGCCGGTGTTTTCCGAGAGGCTCTCCTCCGGCAGCCGGTACTGCCGCAAAAGCTCCTTTTTGGCTCCGGCTGCTTTTGACGCGCTCTGAAACTGCACAAAAAAAGTACTGTCGCTGTCTGTCACACTGTTTTTTTCCATCAGGGCAGAAAAGGCTTCGGGCGTCATGTACACGCCCACCAGATACGTCTGGCCTTCATAATAGCCTTTATCGTCGGTTCCCAGACCGGATACCGTAAAAACCTCGTCTCCTGCCGGGGTGTGCACGGTTATGTTATCGCCGGTCCGTATCTTAAGGGCCTGCGCCGCATTGGGGCTTAGCAAAACCTCCTTGTCATTCCGGGGAAAATCCCCCTCGGCAATGCCGTTTGAAATCTGCTCCATACAGACTTTTTCCGTACCGTACAAAACCGCCTTCTTTTCGTTTACATAATACGGCTGTTCTCCGTCAAAGTTAAACGTGTTGGAAAAGCCCGCCGCGGCGACATCCGGACGTCTGCGGATTTCTTCCGCCATGTCCTGCGAGATATTGGCAAGGCCAAAATGCCAGTTCCCGTGTTTTTTGAGCATAACAAGGTTTTCTCCCTGAATCCACATATCCGCTACACTGAAAACAGAAGTCACAAGGAACACGGCGAAAACAATACACAGAATCGTCATACGGTTCCGGCGGTGGCGGACCTTTGCCGAAATCGGGATAAGACTAAGATAGCTTCTCATTCGCGGCACCTCCCGAAATCAGTCAGTTCCCCGTCCGATACCTGCAGCACCCTGTCTGCGGTCTGCGCAATGCTTCGGTTATGGGTAATCATAATGATTGTCTGCTCGTATTTGCGGGACGCTTCCTTCAGAAGGGCAATGACCTCGCTGCTGTTTTTGGAATCCAGGTTTCCGGTTGGCTCGTCCGCAAGAATCAGAGAGGGCCGCGTGATAAGGGCCCGCCCGATGGCAACTCTCTGCTGCTGGCCGCCGGACAACTGATTGGGCAGATGGGAGCGGCGCTCCTTCAGATTAAGCACCGCAAGAAGCTCCTCCAGATACTTTTTATCGGGCTTCTGATAGTCAAGCAGCATGGGAAAAATCATATTCTGCTCCACCGTAAGCTCCGGCACAAGGTTGAACGCCTGAAAAATAAACCCGATGTTCCTCCGTCTAAAAACGGTAAGCTTTCTGTCATTCATGGAAAAAATATCTCTGCCGTCAATCTCCACCTTCCCCGACGTGGGCGTATCCAGGGCGCCTATCATGTTAAGGAGCGTGCTTTTACCGGAGCCCGACTCCCCCACAATCGCCACATACTCTCCCTTCGGAACCGAAAAACTGACGTTTTTGAGCGCCTGCACCGCGGCGTTCCCGCTGCCGTATGTCTTACAGATTTTACTGACCTCTAATAAATTCATTGTGTAAACACCTCTTTCTTATTCGATTTTCTCCGGCATAGCCGTATTTGAAAGATTAGCACATGAATATTACCGTAAGGCTACCGTCATCCTACAATTTTGTAGGAATCAGAAAATTTATGATAAACGCCGTTCCCGCGCCGGGGCTGCTGTCAACCAAAACGGCGCCGCTGTGAGCTTCAATAATCGTCTTTGCAAGGGAAAGGCCCAGCCCGATTCCCTGCCTGTCTTTGGAAAAACGGCTGCGGTAAAACCGCTTGAAAATGTGGGGCAAATCTTCCGGGGGGATGCCGCTGCCGTTATCCTTTACGGAAATCTGCACCACAGACGACAAGACCCGCCACTCAATCCGGACCCGGTCTCCTTTTCCCGTATGGTCCAGAGCGTTTTTCACAATATTGTCAATGGCCTCGGTGAGCCAATCGCGGTCACAGAAAAGAAAAATATCGCCGGGGCCGGAGAGAATGATTTCTTTCTCCTCCACTTTCGCCCTGCAGGCAAAATGCAGCGCGATGTCCTGCATCATATCGGCCACGTTTTCCGCCGCCTTTTCAATCACCACGGAACCGGCGTCCAGACTTGCTATTTTCAGAAGGTTCTGCACCAGCGTTTCGATGCGGTCAAGCTCTTTTTCCGACAGGGCGGCAAACTCCCCCGCCGCGGGCAGCTCCCCTGCCTCCTCCTGCAAAAGACCGTTGTAAATATTAAGCGCCGCCAGCGGCGTTTTTAACTGATGGGAAATGTCGGATATGATATTTTTCAGAAACTCCTTTTCCCGCTGTTCGTTTGCCGCGTGGGCGTTCAGCACCGCCGCCAGCGAATTAACGGAATGGAACAGCCGGTACAGCTCCCCTTCCTCGTCGCATGCAATCCGTGCGTTGGTATCTCCTGCAAGAAAAGACAAAATCCGGGACACCGCCTCTTCCATTATCCTGTTCTGGCCTGCAAAGTACCGCCAGCAGGCAAGCCAAAGGGCGCCTTGCGCCGCCCCGGTAAGCAACACAGGCCAAAGAGAAAATTTTTGATAACAGAACAGGAAAAAAATCTCCGATACCAGAAAAAATACAGCCATAACAGCGGATATTGTAAGAAAAAGACGTCTGATATCTCTGTCTGCCATTAATTTCATAATCTGTCTCAATCTGTCACGTTCCATTTATACCCCATGCCCCGGACAGTCACAAGCATCTGCGGCTCGCCCGGATTGTCCTCAACCTTCATTCTCAGCCTGCGCATATAGACGGTAAGGGAGCTGCTGTCGATAAAGCTGCCCTCGCAGTCCCACAGCTTATCCAGTATCCGCTCTTTGGTAAGAACCCTGTTGGGATTTTGCATAAAAAGGCACAGAAGCTTATATTCCGCCGCTGTCAAATCCAAAAGCGCCCCGTTTTTGAAAGCCTGTCCCTGCAGTAAAAGCACCCGGATTCCGTTTGAGAACAGCTCCGTGTCCGCCGCCCCGAAATCCTTTGCCCGCCGCAGCAAAGCGTTGATTCTCGACTCTAAAACGCCCAGCTTAAAGGGCTTTGTGATATAATCGTCGCCGCCTATATCCAGTCCCATAACAATGTTCACTTCCTCGTCGGAAGCCGTGAGAAAAATAATCGGCACTTTGGAAACCTGCCGGACTTTCCGGCAAAACGAAAAGCCGGAACCGTCGGGAAGCGACACGTCCAGAACCAGCAAATCGTATTTTCCCTCTTCCCATATATCCTCCGCCTCTTTAAGCGTCCTTACAACGTCCAGTGAAAATCCCCGCTTTTTGAAAGCAAAGGAAAGTCCGTTCACCAGACTGAAATCATCTTCCAGAAGTAATATACTGCTCATTTTTATTTCCTCTCCCGCTTTCGATGGGTATATTATAATTCCTTTGCATATTATGCGCAAGAACAGGCTCTTTCAATACTAAAAAAGCGGGTAAACCCGGACAGAAGGTATAAGCAAACCGGATTTACCCGCATTGGCGGCAATTCTTATAAAGTTGTCAAATCTTTTACCCAGATATATTTTTTATAGTGGCGGTACACTGCCGGCAGTTTAATAATTTCATCCAGGTTCAGCACAAAGTACACTGCCGGAACCGGCCACTTAAGTATAAAGGCAGCGAGGCAGCCAAGCGGTATGACAATCACCCAAAGGGTAATGGCATCGCACAATAATCCGAACCTGGAATCGCCGCCCGCGCAGAAAATCCCTCCGATTGTGGTGCTGTTGACGGATTTTCCCACCAGGTAACCGGAACACATTATCAGCATCCATTTCAGATAATGCAGCGCTTCTGCCGAGAGGGAGGAAAAACGCAAAATCAAGGGCGATATGGCGAGAATGAAAAGCCCTGATATGATTCCGCTTATGACGCTGATTTTGCAAAGCCGTCCCCCGTATTCTCTGGCAAGCGCCTCTCTTCCCGCCCCCAGCTCGTTTCCCACAATAATTCCGCCGCCGCTCCCCACGCCAAGACAGAAGCAGACCACCAGGTTTTTCACGATGTTGGCGATGGAATTTGCCGCCACCGCGTCGCTTCCCATATGCCCCATGATGACGGAATACATGGTAAAGCCGCAGCCCCATACCAGCTCGTTGCCAAGCACCGGCAGGGTATATTTCCAGAACGTGTTTTCCAGTTCTCTGTCCCTTAAAAGGACATACTTTCCGCGCAGCCTGACGCGCCCTTCCCGAAGGGAAAAAGCCACGGCCCACAAAAGCTCGGCTCCTCTTGCCGTCACGGTAGCCAGCGCCGCTCCCGTTATTCCCATGGCAGGCATTTTGAAAAGTCCGAAAATGAAAACGGCATTCAGCAGTATGTTCAGCACCACCGCGAAAGAGCTGATAAGCGTGCTTTTTCCGGCATGGCCGGTGTTTTTCATAATGCAGAGATAAATCTGCGAAGCGCCGCAGAAAAGGCAGGAAATCCCGACTGCCCGAAGATAATCCGCACCGGGAGAAATCAGTCTTTCATCGGGCGTAAAAATTCTCATAAGGCTCTCCGGGAAAAGCTCTGAGCCGGCAAAAAACACCGCCGATATTATCAATGAAAAACGGAGTACAAAAGCCAGTATCCGCTCGACGGTATCCTTATCCTTCTTTCCCCAGTACTGCGCCGCAAACATGCTGGCCCCGATGGTAAGCGCCGCCAGAAACAGGTTAAACACGAACATGACCTGTCCCGCCAGAGAAACTGCGGACAAAGCGTCCTGGCTCAGACTCCCCAGCATCACCGCGTCCGAAGCGCCCACCAGCGAGAGCATAAACTGCTGAAAGGCAATGGGAAATACAAGACCTGACAGCCTGCCGTAAAATTCGTCTTTCCTTTTACCGTTATCTTTCATTTCAGCCTCCCTGACCCTTTCTTTCTGTTTTCCTTGAATATCATAGCATCCCCCTGTTTCCAATGCTTCCGTTATCTGCTATAATTATATAACAATCTTCCACAAAGGAGGTCTTTATGGAATTTTCAATCAACAGCGATTTATCCGAAAATGTCGCCTACAATCACCCTTTGTTCCCGGCCTATGTCAAAAAAGGGCTGCTTTCCACTTATCCGAATTATTCCGCTGTCAGCCACTGGCACGACGACCTGGAAATGAACATTCTGATAAAAGGCTCTATGGATTTCAATGTAAACGGCGAAATCGTCAAACTGAAAAGAGGGATTCTGATAAACGGCAGACAGCTTCATTTCGGCTTTTCCAAAAGCAGGCAGGAATGCGAATTTTTGTGCATACTGCTCCACCCCGGTCTTTTATGCGCCAACGACTGGTTCCGTTCCCGGTATGTCGTGCCGTTTTTGACACAAAAAATGCCCCCTTACCTGATTCTTTCCGACGAAGTTCCCTGGCAGTGCGACATTACAAAGACCGCGTCAACGCTTTTTACCGGAAAGGAATGCGAGTTGTCGCCTTTTTCGGCCCAGGAAAGCTTTTTCAGAATTTTTGAACTGCTCTATCAGAACCTTTCCGGCGAAGCGGTTCCCGCGGATAACGAGCAACTGGAATGTATGCGGAAAATGATAGGGTTCATTCAGAAAAATTACTGCGATTCCATTTCCCTTGAGCAGATTGCCCGCGCCGGCGAATGCTGCAAGAGCAAATGTTCCAGCCTTTTCAAAAGCCACTTATCCCAGTCTCCCAATCAATACCTGATTGCCTACCGGCTTAATAAAAGCATTGACCTGTTGCTGGGCACCACGCAGACCGTCACGGAAATCGCCTTTGCTTCCGGTTTCCGGGGAAGCAGCTATTACTGCGAGGCTTTTCGCAGGCATTTCGGACTAAGTCCCAGGGAATACAGAAAATTAAAAAAATAATTTTTTTCTGTCACACGGACAGGGAGGGATTGTCTAATAAAACAGGAGGTAAATTTTTATGAACAAGACAAATGAAGAGTTACAGGCTTTGGTTAAAAAGGCCACAGCCGGGGACAAAAATGCCCTCGAGACGCTTATTGCGGGCGTACAGGACATTGTATTCAATTTATCCCTGCGGATGCTCGGCACCTTTGCCGACGCGGAAGACGCCACCCAGGATATTTTACTGAAAATGATTACCCATCTTTCAACGTTCAGAGGCGACAGCTCCTTTACAACATGGGTCTTTCGCATTGCGGTCAATCATCTGAAAAATTACCAAAAGCATATGTTCGCCCGCTATCCGCTCAGTTTTGAATACTACGGAGACGATATCGAAAACGCGAAAATACAGGATGTGCCGGATTTGACGCAGAATGTGGAAAGAGAGATTCTGGCGGAAGAGTTGAAAATGTCCTGCACCAACGTGATGCTGCAATGTCTCGACGCGGAAAGCAGATGCATTTTTATACTGGGCACAATGTTTCAGATTGACAGCCGCATTGCGGGAGACATTCTGGAAATGACCCCGGAAGCCTATCGCCAGCGGCTTTCCCGCATACGCAGAAAAATGGCGGATTTTCTCGGAACCTATTGCGGAGAATACGGACGCGGCAGGTGTAAGTGCAAAGACAGGGTAAACTATGCCATACAAAACCACAGAATTAACCCAATGTGCCTTGATTATGTATCAGCCTCGGAAATCCCCCTTCAGACTATGATGGACGTGAAAAATGCCATGGAAGATATCGACGGCTTATCACAGGACTTTTCCTTCTGCCGGCCCTATCAGTCTCCCGAACGCACCAAACGCCTGATACGGGAGTTTTTAGCTTCCACACAGCTTTCCATCATACAAAATTCGTAAAGGAGAAAACGGTTTATGAATACACAGTTAATCATTGATTATTTATCGGCTCTTGAAAAGAATAACAACCGGGAATGGTATCATGCAAACAAGGACGGCTTTAAGAAAGCAAACGCCGAATTTGAAGAATTGTTACAGGCACTGATACTGGAAATCGGCAAATTCGACGGCAGTATTCTTCATAACAATCCGAAAGACCTCACGTTTAAGATTGTAAGGGATACCCGCTTCAGCCATGACAAATCGCCCTATAATCCCGCTTTCCGCGCCCATATTTCCGCCGGGGGCAAACTGCCTGTTCCCGTCGGATACTATCTTATGATAAAGCCCGGCGGACATTCCTTTTTAGGCGGCGGCCTGTTTGCAGATATGTTTAAGGACGCGACCGCCATGGTACGGGATTACATTGTGAAAAACGGAAAAGAATGGGAAACGATTATACAGGATGAGGCATTCAAAAAATATTTTACCGTACAGGGCGCCTCGTTAAAAAATGTCCCGGCGGGATACGATAAAGACCATCCTCAGGCGGAATATCTGAAATTGAAAAGCTGGTATCTGGAATACCCGCTAAGTGATGATGAAGTGGCGGACGCGGAGCTGTTTCTTGCTAAGGCCGCACAGCTTTTTAAGGCCATGAAGCCCTTTAACGACTATTTAAACAAAGCCCTCGTGGATTTTCAGATGCCGGCAAGGTAACGGGCTCTTTCCACCGCCCGTTCCCTTTTATACGGCTGCTTTTTTGCTTTCCCGTTTTCCTTTACGGGATTACTTTTTTGCTTTCCCGTTCAGCTCGGGCATTATCATAAGCAACATGGCTATAAAGCACGCGCTGCCGCCAAGAAAATTGGAAATGGGCTCGGCAGCAAACACGCCGTTTGCCCCCAGGTTTCCCACATAAGGCAGAAAAAACGTCAGCGGAACCACAATCACCACCTTGCGCAGCAGGGAAAAGAAAATCGCCTGCTTCTTTTTGTTGAGGGACTTAAACACCGTCTGTCCGCTGTACTGCAGGGCCTGAAAAATAAATGCGAAGAAGTAAATGTGCAGCGCCGGAACCGCAACGGCTAAAAGGGAAGGGTCCCTGTTAAAAATGCCGATAAACATTTCCGGCGCGAGCAAAATGAGTATCCAGGTTGCGCCGGTGTAAATAAGCGCCGTCAGGGTGACGAAACGGATTGCCTTTTTCACATTGTCATATCTTTTTGCGCCATAGTTATAGCTCAGGATAGGGGATGCGCCGTCGGCAATGGCCAGAACCGGCGTATCCAGTATCTGGCGCACCGAATTGATGATGGTCATGGTGGAAATGCAGACATCCCCGCCAAAGGCCCCCAGCATCCTGTTGCAGGCAATCTGCACCAGACTGTTGGTACACTGCATGACAAAGCTCGCGCTCCCCAGTCCCACAATATCCAGAACGCGTCTTTTTTCAAGGGAGGGCGCCTCCCGTAGCCGGATGCGAAGCTCCGCCCTTTTTCCCGTCAGAAACCGCACCACAAAAACAGCGGACAGAATCTGAGAGCAAATCGTGGCAAGCGCCGCTCCCTGCACGCCGAGATGAAAAACAAAAATAAAAACGGGGTCAAGCACAATGTTGGTGACGGCTCCAAGAAAAATGGTGGTCATGCCCACGCTCGCAAAGCCCTGGGAGTTGATAAAGGGATTCATCCCCAGCGCCACCATGGAAAATACGGTTCCCAACAGATAAATGCGCATATAAGGCATGGCGTAGGGAAGGGACGCGTCGGAAGCGCCGAATAAAATAAGAACCGGACGGCAGAAAATGCTGCCTAAAACCGTCAAAACCACCCCCGTAATCACAAGCAGATAAAAGGATGTGTTCATAATCCGTCCCGCTTCCTCCCGGTTTCCTCTCCCTCTCTCAATAGAGCAAAGCGGCGCGCCGCCCGCCCCGTACAGATTGGTAAAGGCCGTAATCAGCGAAATAAACGGAAAGCACAGCCCCACTCCCCCCAGCGCCAGAAGTCCTTCTCCCGGAATCCTTCCTATATAAATCCTGTCAACAATGTTGTACATTAAGTTCAGTATCTGCGCCACCAGCATGGGCGCAGCCACCCGGATAATGTTCTGTGTAACGCTGCCCTTTGAAAAATCAACCTGTTTTGCATGCATTCTTTCAAACTGTCCTTTCTCACGCGGCTTTTTGTTTTTTTATCTTATCACGGATTGGTTTTGAGCTCAACCAATCTGCCGCCAAATCCTTTCAATCCGGCAGTTTTTCTCACAGATTCCTGCATCTGCGGTTTCCGCTCCGGCGCAGATAATTGCCGATATCCGTTATGCACACAAGAGTCACGATTAAAAACAGCCCCGGAATCAGTATCATCCACCAGGAACCTGTCAGCAGCGCCTTTTCCGCCAGAGAAAGCATACTTCCCCAGGTAATCACCTCAACGGGAAGCCCGATTCCCATAAAACTTAAGGTGGATTCCGCCACGATTGCGCCTCTTACGTTCATCACCACCATAAACATGACAGACGCCATAAAGTTCGGCGCAAGGTGCTTCCAAAGCACATAAAGAAAGCCGCCGCCCATGCATCCGGACGCAAGCACATACTCGCTGCTTCTTAATTGCCGCACCTCCGTCCGGACAACCTTCGCGATGCTCATCCATCCCGTCACCCCAATCACAAGCGAAATACTAAACACGTTGGCCTTCCCCAAAAACGCCTGCAGAAAAATGACAAGGAGCAGGGACGGAACGCTTAAGATAATCTCCGTAAGGCGCATGAGAAGCCCGTCAAGCCATGCCGGCGCGCTGCCGCTTACCGCTCCGAAGATAATGGCAATCAGTGTGGAAATCACGGTGGACGAAAGGCCGATAAACAGGGAAATCCTCCCCCCGTACCAAATCATGGAAAAAATGTCCCGCCCCATGGTATCCGTTCCGAAAAGAAATTCCCCATCCGGCGGCGTACTGTAATGCTGCAAACCCAGACAGGCAGGGTCTTTCGTCATCAGCCACTCTGCGGCCCGAGCGCCCGCCGCAATCATCCCCAGCAATATAAAGGAAATAACCGGCTTTCCTTTGTACCACTTTTCCTTTTGACAGGGCGGCGTATTTGACGCCTCCCTTATTCCCACAAGCTCAAATTCTCCCCTCAAGGCTCTTTTACCTCCGCTTTCTCCGCTCTGATTCTCGGGTCAATCCATTCGTTTATCATCCGGGCGGCGGTATTGCTGCCAATCACCAGAATACCGGTTAAAAGGCACAGCACCATCAGCAGATTATAATCCTTATATCTGGCGCTTTCGTAGGAAAGGGTCCCGATTCCCGGATAGGAAAAAACCGTCTCCACAATATAGGTTCCGCCCAGCACATGAGGCACCGATATGGCCATGATACTTAAATAAGAGGGAAAAATATTCCGAAGGCAGTGCCGGAACATTATGCTGCGCTTCGTAAGCCCCTTTGATTTTGCAAGAAGAACGTAGTCCTCCCTCACTTCCTCCAAAAGCTTATTGCGAATCATATAGGCATAATACCAAAGATGCCCCATAACGACGATTGTCAGAGGAAGAACCAGATGCACCGCCCTGTCTGAAAATCCTCCTCCTCCCACAGAATAGGCCCCCGAACTTGGAAGCAAGTGCAGCCAGACGGAAAAAATCAGAATCAGAATAAGAGACATCCAGAATTCGGGAATACAACTGGCCACGGTTCCAACCTTGCAGATAATTTTATCCGGCCACTTATCCTCGTACCATGCGCAAAAAATCCCAAGCAGCAGCGCCAGAACAAATATCAGCAAAAATCCGGTTCCTCCCAGAATAAGGGTATTGCCGATTCTATCGCCAATCACCTCTGCCACATCCATTTTGTACTTGTAGGAAATGCCGAAATCCCCCTGCAAAGCGTTTCCAAGCCACCGCAGATACTGAACCGTAACAGAATCGCCAAGCCCCAGCCTGTTTTCCGCCCACTCCCGCTCTTTTGGACTCATTTTTTCCGCACGTTCCCCATAATAGGATATCAGCGCGTCGCCCGGAGCCAGCCTTGCGATATAAAACACAAGAAACGACAGCAGAAAGATACTGGCAGTAAATATAATAATGCTTCGGCATACATAAAGGATTCGGCTTTGTTTTTTCATATAACCTCCTGATTCAAGGCTACCAGAGCCTTTGTGTAGGGATGACGGGGATTTTCAAACAGCTCTTTTACCGGCGCCGTCTCCACCAGCCTGCCCTGATACATCACCCCCACCCTGTCGCACAGAAATTCCACCACGCTCAGGTCATGGGAAATAAAGAGAAAAGAAAAGCCGTGCTCTTTTTGCAGATGGCGGAAAAGATTGATTATCTGGGCCTGAATGGAAACGTCCAGAGAAGCCACAGGCTCGTCCGCAACTAAAAGCTCCGGCTCCATGGAAAGGGCTCTGGCGATTGCCACCCGCTGCCGCTGTCCCCCGGATAACTCCGGAGGATATTTATCCAGATAGCCCGCGTCCAATCCCACGTAACGCGCCTGAAACTCCGCCTCCGCCCGGAAAGAACCTCTTTGCGTTACTTTTTTCTGAAGCTTCATGGGCTCTGCGATGATATCCCGCACCTTCATTCTCTGATTTAAGCTGGAATTGGAATCCTGGAAAATAATCTGCCTTGTGCTCTGCAGCATTTTTTTGTTTTTCCGAAAATCCTGCCCGTTTAAGGTATTGATTCCCTTATAAAAAATATCGCCGCCGTCAGGCTTATAAATATTCATAACACAGCGGGCCACCGTTGACTTCCCGCAGCCGGATTCCCCTACCAGACCGAAAATTTCTCCCCGGCGAATCTGAAAGGAAACGTCCTCCACAGCCTGAATAAGGCCGCCTTTTGCCAGAGGAAAACTGTGGGATAAGCGGCGCACATCAAGCAGAATTTCCCCTTCTGCCTGCTTTTCTTCCTTCTGCTTATGCTTTTCACCGGCCGTTTCGGTTTTCAGCGGGCATGTGATTTTCGGCGCCCGCTCGTCCAACAGCCATGTGGCGGCAAAATGTGTATCCGTAACCCGGAACATGGGCGGTTCCTTTTCATAATCAATGGCAAGGGCATACTCGTTCCGGCTGGCGAAAGCGTCCCCTTCCGGCGGATTCATAAGGGTAGGCGGCATACCCGGAATCGTATACAGCCTATCCCGTCCCTTCGCCAGAGAAGGAAGCGCCCGCATAAGCCCCCAGGTATAAGGATGCCTTGGGTCATGGAAAATTTCTTCCGTCCTCCCAATCTCCACAATCTTTCCGGCATACATAACGGCAACCCTGTCCGCCGCTCTTGCCACTACGCCCAAATCATGGCTGATAAAAACCGTGGCCGTTCCCAGCTTTTGCTGAATGCTCTTAAATAAATCCAGAATCTGCGCCTGAATCGTCACGTCCAGAGCCGTGGTGGGTTCATCT
>OFFW01001016.1_pt1 | contig 17775 bp, 17 predicted proteins | sample 1521501 | NCBI WGS metagenome assembly OFFW01 (sample SAMEA3504107, study PRJEB24116) | mouse gut metagenome | biome: mouse gut; feature: mouse-associated habitat; material: faeces | place: Denmark | collected 2011
GGCGGCCTTTGAATTCCGCTGTCTTGGCGGTCAGCTGGGTATCGGAGAGAGCTTTGTATTCCGGCTCCAGGGCCTCGATTTTATCCACAATGGGGTAAATCTGCTTTAGTTCCCGCTCGCTGTAGGTTCCAAAGATCTTTGTAATAAAACTCATTCGCGCAACGCTCCTCTTTTGTAAGAGTGAAATTTCAATACAACAGCACAATTTAATAGTATAACATAATTTTTATGATTTGCAATGGGAAAAATAAATGCGCCTTGCTTCTCGAACAATTCTTTTGAAAAATGAGCCTGTTTTCATCCGGAAAACGCATTTGAACGCAGTCTTACCATCGCCACTCCAACAGTTTACCCCAAAATTCCGGCGCAGAGATTCAAACCAGCATGAAATCCCGCAGTTGACAGACCTGGAACGAGCTGGTATTCTTATACGTAGCCTTTCAGGAAGGGAAACGCGGCCGTACAGGCCGCGTTCCGCTTCCCGGCGGAGCGTCACCCCCGTCCTGCGTCATTTTGACCGCCGGACTTTACCGATTTTCAGGTGTACCGGCTATAATATAAAACAGCAGCCTTGTCAAAGGCTGCTGTAAAAAGGAACAGGAGATGTTTGTATGCGTCTGGAGGATTTACTGATCTTCCATGATATTGTTATTCAATGCCACAACAACCCGGACGCGGACGCTATTGCCAGCGGCTTTGGCGTATACCGCTATCTGAAAAGCAAAGGAATCGCGCCGCGGCTTATTTATGGCGGAGACACAGCCATCCAAAAAAGCAATTTAGTTCTCATGACGGAAATTCTGGAAATCCCCATTGAGCATGTGCGCAACCTGCCGGAGGCAGAATTACTGCTGTGCGTGGATTGTCAGTACGGCGGAGGAAATGTCGCCCGCTTCCCTGCCAAAATGGCGGCTGTAATTGACCACCACAAACAGGAGGTGGAATTTCCCGTCCTGCGGGAGGTGCGGGACCGGTACGGATCCTGCTCCACCATCGTCTGGGATATGCTCCGGGAAGCGGGCTACGCTGTGGAGGCGGACGAGCGGCTGGCTACGGCGCTTTACTACGGGTTGTTCATGGATACCGGAAAAATGCAGGAGCTGGGGCATCCCAAGGACAGAGACCTGCGGGATGAGCTGGAATTCTGCTGCGATAAAAGCCTGCTTCTGCGGCTCCAGAACTGCAACCTGTCCGGAGAGGAACTGCGAATCGCCGGCCGGGCACTGTCCCGCTGCGAATATATGCCGGAATACCGCTTCGCTCTGGCAGAAGCGGAGAGCTGCGACCCCAACATTCTGGGAATTATCAGTGATATGCTGCTGGAGGCGGATATTGTGGATACGTGCGTCGCCTTCTGTATATTGGAGTATTGCGCAAAGCTTTCCGTACGCAGCTGTACCAGTGAGACCAAGGCCAATGAGCTGGCGCGGTATCTGACCGAGGGCGTCGGGTCCGGCGGAGGCCACGCCCAGAAGGCAGGCGGCAGCATGGGGCTGGCGGAGCTGAAACGAATCTGCGGCAGCTCCATACCGGACGGCGCGGTACAGGCGCTGGTCCGCCGCCGCGCTGCCGCTTATTTTGAAAACCAGTCCATTATCCATTCCGAAACCAGCCAGGTGCCGGATCTGACAGGGGAGCCCCTCTATCAAATGCGGCGGCAGCCTATTGGATATATCAAGGGAACCGACTTCTATCCTGAAGGTACAGAGGTCTGCATCCGGACGCTGGAGGGCGATTTCACCTTTGATGTAAAGGCAGACACCTACTTTCTGTTCGGGGCCAACTCCGAGGTATACCGGGTGGACGAGGAGGATTTTCTTGCACGCTACGATCTCATCGGGCGGCCTTATGTATTCCGGGGGGAATACGCTCCCTCCGTCCACCAGAAAATTGCCGCCACCTCCGGCCTGGAGGCGAAGCCTCTGGCATCCCGCGTCAGAACCTGCATCCCCAAGGCGGACGCCCTGATCCACGGGCGCGAGATCAAAGCGGGCCGCGTCAAGGTGTTCCGCAGTTGGGATAAGGACAACTATATGCTGGGTCTTCCGGGAGACTGGCTGGCAGTCCGGGCGGAGAACCCGACGGACTGCTTCATTGTGGACAGGGAGAATTTTTTTCAAAATTACGTCCCCTGCGTTCGGACGCTCCCTTGACGGCGGATGGACCGGTCTGCCGGATAATTCCTGTCGCAGCAGCCCCAGCGGGGAGCACCCGGATGCAGGCATGCCGGGAGAGATTCCGTACTCCGATTGAGAAAGACGGCCGCCGGAGTCCCGCCATCAGAGAGAGCGGGAATGCGGGTTTCCTCCGCCAGGGAGCGGTCTCGGGCCCGCAATACGCTCGGTTCCATGTTTCAGACAGGAGCCGCTGTATCGTATCTCATTTGCGTGCGCAATACAAGTGAAAAAGGCTCTCTATTTTCTCTTGCTTCTCTTCTGCCTCCGTATTATAATGGAGGCACAAAATATGCGCCAAGGAGGAGCAATGAATGGATTTACTGTACTGGTTTGAGTCCATCCGTCACCCTGTGCTGGACGTTTTCATGTCCCTGATCACCCACCTGGGAGAAGAGACTTTCTTCATGGTGGGTGCCCTGTTCGTGTTTTGGTGCGTGGACAAGCGGAGAGGCTATTACCTTTTGTGTGTAGGCTTTGTAGGAACACTGATAAACCAATGGCTGAAAATCATCTGCCGGGTGCCCCGGCCCTGGGTAAAGGACCCTGATTTTACCATTGTGGCCTCCGCCCGGGCAGAAGCCACCGGCTACAGCTTCCCCAGCGGACACACACAGACTGCCGTGGGATTCTTCGGCGGCATAGCCCGGTTTACCGGGCGGCTCTGGCTGCGGGTCGCCTGCATTGTGATTTTGCTGCTGGTGTCCGTTTCCCGGATGTATCTGGGGGTACATACGCCGGAGGATGTAGGCGTGTCTTTTGTGGTGGGGGCGGTGCTGGTGCTTGCACTGTATCCGCTGCTGGAAAGCACGCTTTGGTTTCCCCATCGGATATATCTCATTCTGGGTGTCATGCTGGCATTCAGTTTGGCTTTTGTGGGATTTGTGGAGTTTTTCCCTTTCCCTTCCGGAATTGATCCGGAGAATCTGTCTCATGCAGTCAAAAACGCGTACAGCATGACCGGCGCCGTGGGCGGTATGCTTGTGGTCAGCGTGTTTGACAACAGGCTGCTGCAATTTCCAAATCGTGCGCCATGGTGGGGACAGGCCGTAAAACTGGCTGGGGGACTGGTTCTCGTGGTTCTGGTCAAGAGCGTTCTGAAAGCGCCGCTGCTGGATCTGTTCGGCGGTCATTCGGCAGCCCACGCGGTGCGGTATTTTTTGATGGTTCTTGCGGCGGGGTGCATCTGGCCGATGACATTCCGGTTTTTTGAGCGCTACTCCCGGTAAGCGGAAACACGATATGACCCGCAAAGCATTGCAAAAGGCCAGGAATTTTGATGCCCGGTATGGCCCCCACATCCCCGCCGTCCGTCCATATTACCCCCACTATCGACTGAATTGGGAATACTATTTGGCCCTATGCCGGAGATGTACTGTTTTTCCTGACGGTATCGGCAAATAACTGCGCGATCTCTTTCCTGGCAGGATAACTGCTAACTGTGCCGGATTTCTGTACGCTATGGGATGCAAAGATATTTGCCCACTGGCATGCCTCGCCCAGCGTGTCGCCCGCAACCAGTCGTGCCGTCATCGCTCCGAGGAACCCATCACCTGCGCCTGTTGTGTCGGTAGCATCCACTATATACCCGTTCCTGTGTGCAGCAGAACCGCTTGCATCCAGCGAAAAGACCCCATCAGCCCCCAGCGTGATTACGATCTGGCGGCAGCCATAGGTCCTCTGAAGAGCCTGCGCTTTGAACAGCCAGTCTCCCTCCGTTTTTGCACATGCCAACTCCAACATATACGCAGCTTCCACCTCATTGAGAATTAATATGTCAACGTCTCTCCAAAAATCCGGCTTCTGGCTTGGAACCGGCGAGGGGTTCAGCACTACTTTCACGCCATATCTTCTGGCTGTATCCAGGATAATGCGGACGCTGTCCTCAGCCAATTCGTATCCAGTGATGCAGTATTTAGCACTTTTGAATGTACCAAGCGCCTCTTCAATCTGTCTTTCCGGAATAAACTGGGCTTCTTCATCAGAGAGAATGATCATATTATTCCCCTCGTCGTCAATCAGCATACAGCCGGGTACTTTGTGCGCTCCAGGCCTACAGGTCACGAAACGATCATCAATTCCTTCCTGCCGGAGGATAGCTTGCCCGTGGGTGTACCACTCTCCGCCGGCCACATTGGCAACAAGTGCTACATTGGCCCCGATACGGCTAGCTGCTACTGCCACATTGGTGCCCTTGCCGCAGTCAATACCCGCATTTATACCAATGGCCCGTACGGTTTCTCCTGGCCGCGGCAAGCGGTGAACCCGAACGCCGCCGCTGCTGACGTTGTGTGTATACGCAACAATAATTTCAGGTTGACTTTCCATATTTGATTGAACCTCAAGTTTACTTCAAAGTAGACAATTCCTTGTATTTGTGCGAAATAATGTGATCCGCAGTATTCAGGTCACAGTATAGCACACAATTTGGAACGTATGCTGGAAATAGTGTGACAGGATATTCTACGGTCGGTTCGCCAAATAGAGCGATACGAATAATCGTCTGTTTCCAAGGGCCGGTCGTGACAACAAATATCGCCCTCTTTGCAGTGAGCATGGATTTCATTCCAATCGTGAAGGCATTGGGCGGCAGCGCCTCAAAACAGGAGCCGAACTCGCGCTCAGCATAAGCAAAAATGGTATCGTCACGCAGTCTTACGATGCGGGACTTGGACTGTGCATATTCTTCCAGTGACAGATGGCGATAACAGGTATCCGGTCCCTCGTTAAAAGCGACAAGACCATTACACCCCACGCCGCCGACCAGAGTATCGATCCCGCCAAGTTCCTCAATCTTTTTATCAAACAAGTCCGGCTGCATGGGATCCGGGAAAAATCTTTGCGGTGCGGGAACGTTCAGCTCCGGTTTGATCCGGTCATAGAGCAGACGCTTCATCTTGCCGGGACATGAAAACCTCTGATCACTCTCCGGAAAAAGACGAAACTGCCAATCCAGCCACGTATCCATATGAAAAATGTACAGGTTTTTCAGACTAATATTTTCCCGATTAACACGATCTGCAAAAGCATCATACTGTCCCGCAGGACCTCCAGGCAGTATCCAGCGTGTCGGTCTGCCCAAGGAGTTGTTCTCAATTATTTCGTCAGCCAGAAGATTTCCCACTTCCTTATTGACCGCATCTTTTTCCTGCCGGATGTGCAGTTCCATTTTTCGGTCAGGGTGGTCTGCAAGTTCCTCCGCCGGGATAGAGCACCATCGCCTAAGCTCCTGTCTTGAGATCACATATTCGTTCATACTTGTGCTGTCTCCTTTTTACATTGATCTGTTATCCCTTTACGCCGGAAGCCGTAACGCCTTCAATCACATGCCTTTGGAAGAAGACATAGATGAGAAGAGGCGGCAATGTGGCAATCAGCATGGCCGCAATTTTGACACGGCTGTCAACCCAGTAGTGGGGAGACAGAATGTTTGCAATCACAACACTGATCGGCCGGATCTTACTGGCCGTGATGAGCGAGGGCCAGAGATACTGTCCCCAGACCTTCATGAACATCAGCACAGCCACAGTCAGCAATCCGTTTCGCATCAAAGGCAGAACTATTCTGAGATAGATTGTGAAATGCCCTGCGCCATCTATTCGAGCTGATTCAATAAGATCCACCGGGAGATTTTCAACGAACTGCATCATAATAAAGATGGAGAACGGAGAAACCATCAGTGGCAGAGATATTCCCAAAAGGGTATCCGCAAGACCCATATTGTACACCATCCGGTACAATGGAATGATATACAGAATCTGCGGAAGCATCATGCTCACCATCACAAGGCCGAAGAAAAACTTCTTCCCCGGGAATTCATAAAAAGTGAACTCATAGGCGGCCAGAGAACTGATGATAAGGATACCAAGCACAGTGAAACCGGTATATATCAAGGTATCCACTGTTGCGGTACCAATGTTGACGGTACGGATGGCTTCCGCGATCTTGGAAATGCCATTGGAAAAAGAGGACGGAAAAACAACGTTTACCAGATTTTCGCTGTCGGCAGAGAATGTGCCGCAAAACAGAACCCAGATGGGAAACAGGCATACCACTCCCCAGATGCCGCACAATGCAATCCATAACATTTTTTCCTTCTTTTTCAGACGTCTCATAAGCAGCACTCCCTTCCCATTTAAACTTTTCTGCGGCGGAATCGGAACTGTATCAGGGTGATGAGCAGAATAACGCTCATCAGGATTACACCTTCAGCCGCCGCACGTCCCAAACCGGATGGAGTTCCAAGATATACATTGCGGACCATTTCCATGACTGGGAAGAGCATGACCTGTCCGGGACCGCCGATACTGTTATAGTCGCCAGTCCCGCTCAGGATCCACGGAATGTCATACACCTGCAGCGCACTGATAAATCCGTAGGTGATAACCATGAACAGAATAGGTTCCAGTAAAGGAATCGTGATATACCGCATCTTCTGCCATGAGGAGGCTCCATCCAACTCTGCGGCTTCATACAAATCCGGAGGAATATCCTTCGTCCCCGCATTGATAATAACGAAGTTAAATCCTGTTGCGTGCCACACGTCAATCATAACAACCATCAGGATCGCATATATCGCCGTATTTGCCCAATCCACGCCTGTGCCAATACCAATACTTGCGAAAAAATTAGAAACTCGTCCAGTGCCAGGCGTCATAAACCACTGCCAAATACCGACGCCAATGAACAGCGGCAGGACATATGGGGTAAAGAAGACGCCGCGGAAGAACCCATAGCCGCGTTTGCCCAAGTGATTTACGATCAGCGCCAGAAACAGAGCGATGGTCATACCAATCAGCAGGGTTGTCGGAACATAGATAAATAGATTTTTCAGAGCTGTCAGGAAGCGCTCTGATGAAACCCCTTCCCCGGAAAGGATAAACCGGTAATTCTCGCTCCCTGTGAACCTGATCTCCCCACGACTGCTTACAGACCAATCCGTAAAGCTCATGACAATACCATAAATAAACGGATACAGCATAAACACAAAAAACAGTGTGAAGAAGGGCAGAAGGCCCAAATAACTCTTCAGATACTCCTTCCTGCGAGCACTTTGCAGCTTTCCTCCGGTCTTTTTCTTAATGCTTTTCATAGGATCAGTCTTCTCCATTTACAATGTACGATTTATTCCCCTGCTTCAGCATAGAGTGCATTGACCGCCTTGATGAACGCTTCCGCTCCCTCTTCCGGCGTGAGCTCGCCAGAAGAAACGCGGGGCGCAATGTCTGTAATAGCGCTGACCCAGAATACGGAACTATGACCAAACTCCATCTGAGGCATTCCTGCGTTCATACCCTTGGACAGCACCTTTGCAACATCCAATTCCAGTGCCTCTGGATCGTTCATAACATCTTCACGCAGAGTGGAACGTCCAATCACCCTGGTGAAAGCCTTCTGGGTATCATACGCCCCCATTTTTTTCAGCCAACGTCCAATTGCATCGTTACGGCCCGCGTCACCGGAATCAATGCCGTACATCCAGTCCTGCCCTTGACAACCGCCGGTCCAGCCGCCGTCCTCATACGCGGGAATCAACTGAATATCGTAGTTCATACCAGCCTGCTGATAGTCCGGCTCAGTCCATGGACCTGCACAGAGGAACGCCAGTTCACCGGTCTTGAATGCCTCGGTCGCGGCCTGGCTTGCATAAGTCATGCCATTGGAAAACTCGTCCATTTTGCAGATGGTTTCAAAAGCACGCACGCATTGACTGGCTTCTACCATAGTTTTGCCATCCTTGTGCCCAATTGTCAAATTGGGCGCGTCACAGGCTAAAATACCGCCAGGGCAAGTGAAATGTCCGGTGGACCAGGAGTGAGTGGCATCTATACCAGCGGTGTTAACCCGTTTGCACTGATCGTAGAAATCCTCCCAGGTGGACAAGGGTTCATTTTTCCAGTCAATACCCGCCTTCTCCAAAACATCCGTGTTGCGGAAAATCAGGGAAACAAAGCTCATAAAAGGAACGGCGTATTGCTTGCCCGCATCATTAGTAACGGCGCTGCGCGCCCCCTCGTAAAAGCCGTCCGCCCAATCTTTATCTCCCGAATAAATGTAGGAAATATCCAGAAGATCAATGGCCCTCTGAAAACTGAGCGCGTCACGGGCGCTGGCACAGAACATATCCGGCAGTCCGACGCCTGCCATCAGGCTGGTCAACAGATCGGAGTCATCTTTTGCCACAACCGTGATAGAATTGACATCATCATTCTCTTCACAGAATTCCTTGACCCACTGATCCATCAGTTTACCCTGATCGTTCAAGACCATATCGGAGTAGGTCCAAAAAACGAGGTCATAACCATTTGAAGAAGTGGTTCCGGACACGTTGCCTCCATCGTTACCGCCGTTGCTGCCGCCATCGCCTCCGCCCCCACAACCCGCCACAATTGAGCACGTCAGAATAGCTGCAAGCCCCAGGGATACCAGAGTTTTCCATGTACGTTTCATTTTCTTTTCCATCCTTTCTTTTGTCTGTCCTACTTCCGTTTGAGGTATATGCTGTAATCTATATCAGCAGCCAGCAGGCCAAACCGCCGTTCGCCTACCAGTTCCTGCTGCCGATCGCGATAATGGAACCCAAAAAACCACAGCGGGAAAACATAAAGGAATGGTGTAAGGCACTCCTCCATGACCGCAGGCATTTTGATGAATCTCACATCAAACTGGCTGATCTCGGGCATCTCTTCCTCCGAAAAGATGTATGCCCGAGTATTTGCGATCTCACAGCCAGCAAGTAAATCCAGCACTTTTTCCATTGTGTCTCTGTGTGGAGCAATCATAAAAATCGGAATCCTGCCGTCCATCTCACGAAAGCGGCCATGCGCAAAATCTTCCAGTTCTTCACAAGCGCCAAATATCCAGGCAAATTCGCAGATTTTCAATGCGCCCTCCTGTGCTGTTCCGAAATTTGGCCCGGTGCCCATGACGACCAAATCATGTAGATTGCGGTCTTTATAGTCGCTGACCACATCGTCCATAGCATGGAACAGTGCAGGGAGCGCATGCATTTTAGCTTTGATATCTTCCCACTGCTCATTCCAGTATGCCTTCTTCTCTTCGGTGACAACACCTCTCTTTTCGCCAAGCAGGAGGGCGAATTCCATGGCGCCCTGCAGAATGAACAGATGAGAAATGCTATAGGCGCTCATACCGTTCCTGGTTTCGATTTCCGTGTATGCTTTTACACGATAATCTGCAAAAGGGGCCATTTTAATCTTTCCGCTTCCGGAAACACATAAAGTCATTGCACCCAACGCCTTGGCATTTTCCAGTCCCTTGACAACGCTTACCGTATTGCCGCTACAGCTGAGGCCGACCACCAGCGTGTGCTCAGGCCGAGGCAGGTAGTCCCGGGGATAAGATCGGAATTGAAAAGCAGGGACAGCCCGGGCGGACACGCCTGCCAGCTTAGTGAAAAGAAACTCGGCATTCATCGCAGTGGCTAAGGAAGTTCCATGGCCGATCAGGCAGACAGTGTCGATCTGGGCAAGGCGGCTGTCATCCCCATATTTGACTATACTTTCGCGGACAATGGATTCATTATATTCCCATGTTTTCTGGTCTGTCACACTGTGCATTTGCTGTTTCAACTTCTCGTTCCGATCCAAAATTGATCTGTTCATGTGAGCACTACTCCTTTTTATTCGTTGATTGCGGCACAGCCTGCCTGTGCGCTGTTTCCCAGGTTATAGAACGCCACACAGGCGGAACCACAGAGCCCAACATTATTCGTCCCCAACGCAGAAATTTCTATCCGCGCATTCCATTTGAAAATTCCTTTCTGGAACCGGGCAGATATTTCCGCTATTTCCTCGGAAAGCCTTGCCCGCATCCACGGGTCGGCCATCACACCTCCTACCAAGATATATGTCCCGATGTCAAGACAAGCTTCCAGGTCTAAAAGCAGTATAGCTAAATGGCGTATCACGGCATCAATCACTTTTTTTGCAAACGGATCACCTGTCTTATGCGCCTCCACCAGGGCCCGCCCGCCTTTTGGGACAGGAGAAGGTCCGCTAATAGCCTCCTGCCGGTTCCTCTCCAGGTCTATTCCTTGACCGGAGGCTATCGTCTCAATACGGACAATCTCACCGCTATCGCACCGCTGAAACAGCATATTGCCAATTTCTCCAGCGTTGTTATGTATTCCATGCACCAGCTTTCCTTCCAAAACCAACCCCATAGCAAGTCCGGTTCCCACATTGATACATGCAAAGGTATTCCTCTGACGGCCCCATCCGAACATTAGCTCGTACAAGGCCGCTGCCTTCACGTCGTTTTCCATGAACGCCGGTACACAATACCTCGCAGACACGCGCCCGCATAGATCGCAGCCGCCGGCATCCAAAACAATTGAAGAACTTCGCAGGCGCTGCTGCACATGGTCGACAGATCCCCGGATCCCTATACCAACCGCGATCAGATTAATGCCGCTCCCGTACTTCGTTAGAAAAGGATCAATCCGTGAAAAAAGAGTTTCAAGCCAAACATTTGCCGGGGCACTGTGGGATCGGTATTCTTCACAGGCAAGGATCTCTCCTTTGACTGTGATAAAGCCATACCTGATTTTTGTACCCCCTGCGTCGATTCCCAGAACGCAGGTCTGACGGTCATTGCCCATCATCTGACAGTCCCTCCATATGTTTTAACGCCAGCGGCAGCACGCCTCGCAGTTCGCCAAAGCGACTAAAAGGCACTGCTTTAATCTTCGGGAGGATCTCCTCCGTCATCTGGCCGCCGGTTCCCTCTTGTCCTACTCTTACCGTTCGCGACGCCGCTGAGCGAAATCAGCGCAATAGCAGTGATAATCAGGATAAATCCAACCACTGTTTTCTCATCAAACATATCCTGATAAATGACAGCTCCGGCAGCAACACTGGTCAAAGGCTCCGCAATATTCAGCAACGCCGCATTTGCCGCACCCAGCACTCTTATTCCATAAATTAGGAAATAGAGCGCCAGCACCGTACAGAAAAAACCCAGAGATACTGCAAGGCCCCATCCTCTGAAAGAAAGAGGGAGTGTAAAGGTCCTTCTGAAAACAGTTTTTCCGATGAAAAACACACTTCCAAACAGCAATATGTAAAACATGGAAGAGAGACTGTTCATTTGTGCCAGAGCCGGTCTCTTATTTGCCAGCACATAATACGCATACGAGACCCCAGACAGCAGAGCACACGCCGTTCCTTTCCATATATTTTCGTTGGTGCTGTCAGGTCCGATCATAAACGCCAGTCCCAAAACCATGAAGATTACAGCGGATATACGGAGACCTCCAATTTTCTTGCGATCAACAAGGAACTCATACAGCAGCACGAACAGCGGATAAGAGAAAGGCAGCCATTATTATTAGGTTACACAAGGCCACACGGCCATGTGTGGCCTAATTTTTTTATCGTTTGGGGGTGAGGACGTGGCCGATTATGCTTTTAGGACCCTGGAGGACCGCCAGAAAATCGAAAGACTATGACACCATGACAACGGCGGAAATATGCGCCATGCCGATCCCCTCCATCTGTGCGGAGGACGGGGCCGCCTGTTTTATGTGGGCCACGTTCCCCAACATCGGGGAGGCCATCAAGGTCATGGAGGCGTGGGGGTTTACATACAAGACCGCCGCCTTTGTGTGGGTGAAGAAAAACGCCAAGAGCGGCGGGAACTATATGGGGCTGGGGGCCTACACCCGCGCCAATGCGGAGGTGTGCCTGCTGGGCGTGTCCCCCGGATTTAAGGCCGGGGAGCGGGTCCGAAGTCACAGCGTCCGCCAGATCATAGAGGCACCTTTTGAGGGGCACAGCAAAAAGCCGGACGAAACCAGGCGGCGGATCGTGGAACTGCTGGGCGACGTGCCCCGCATTGAACTATTCGCCCGCCAGAGGGCGGACGGCTGGGACGCCTGGGGCAACGAGGCCCCGGAAACATGAAAGGAGATCGACATGGAACAGATTGCAAGGGATCCCAGAGCGAATTTTCTGGCGGTGTATAACGCCAATGTCAACCGGAGAGAGGGAGCGGTGGCCATGTTGAAATGGCTGGAGCGGGAAACGGACTTTTTCACGGCCCCGGCCTCCAGCAAGAACCACCTGGCGCAGCCGGGCGGGCTGGCGGTCCATAGCTTGAACGTGTGGCGCCGCCTGCGGGAAATCGCCGTCCGGGACATGACGGACCGGAACGCGCCGGGTGTGCGCCAGCTTTCGGAGGCGGAGGAGGAAACCGTGGCGATCCTAGGCCTGCTACATGACGTGGGGGATAGCTCTGGCAGAACGCGCCCGCACACTGGCCGCTGCAAAAAAACGGGAGCGGGAAAGGCGATGGAGCGCCCCAGGGCAGTCAAGGGTGATCCACCCTACCTATGGCACCGTGGTGGTTCCCCACGCATCCAATCTGGCCGCTATTCAAAACGCGGCGGAGGTGTGGCGGTGTGACTGGGTGGAGATCACGGACGCCTAGGTGTGGGCGGCAGAGCCGGGGGACGTGCCGGTGAAAATGCCATACATCATATGCGCCCTGTTCCCCAATCAATTTTCCTGTGCCTCTCTGTGCGGCAAAAGCACCGCAGGCGGCCACCCTCTGACCGCGCCATCCCAGGGCTTGATCCTGTGACGTTCCAGCAGCCAGACCAGCACTTGCGCCAGCGTCACGATGCTCCCGCCAAATACCTTCCCAGCTTCTGTCAGCTTTTCCTGCACCCGGTTAAGATCGCAAATCACCATGCAGTCTGCCGGAGGCAGGGGATCGTCCCCCAGACGATAGACCTCCATGTGCTCATGAACGGCACTCAGATTCTCAATCTCAACACCATATGCGGTGGAAACATCATCACAGCCTTGCAGAGCGTCAAAAAGCCGACGCCCCTCCCGGTTCATGCCTAAAATCGCCACGTTATCATACCCGTTGGCCGCAAAGAACTCCCGCAGCTCGATTCCCCTTTGCTCCAGCAGGAGCCACGTATAGAGGAGATCCCCCTCCTGCCCGGCAGCCTCCAGCTCCGCTTTTTTCTCCCGATATTTTTCAAGCCACAGCTTTTTTACCAACATACCGCCAGCCGCCGCGCCAAGCAGCGCTGCTGGTCCTAATGCCCAGCGCCTCATGGCTTTCGTCCCTCAATAAACTCCTCCATCGTGAGGACAGGCCCCTTGAAGCCCAGCGCAGGCAGGTCCTTGAACCAGTAGCCGCCCTTGTGGGAGTCAATAATCAGCATCAGATCAGTCATCTCTGGACGGAAGCTCTGCTTGGAGATTTTTGGAATCTCCCCGGCCTCGTCTCCTGTCCAGGTCAGCTGGAATACATCCGCGCCAGCCTCCCGCAGAAGCCTGCCCATCATCTGAGCGAACTCGTTTTTTCCATAAAATCCTACGCGCCTGATCCCCGTGCGCTCCAGGCGAGCTTTCAGATATTCCACCGCTGAGAGCCCCTCGCTGTTCTGGTAGATGTCCAGGAGCAGCCGGTTATAGATTTTCGTCTGGTGCAGCGGGTGGGGCATGGGCTCGCGGAGATTGTGGCAGCCCCAGTCGTAAACCTTGGGATCATTCCAGCCATCATCCGCTAAAATATTGAGATATTCCTGATGATATGGGTGCAGCGGGTTGAGAATATTCTTGAACCAGTAGGTCTCTGGATCAATCTTAAACCAGCTGTAAATCGGCTTCATGACGATTCGGTCTGCCGCGTACTCCTCTGAGCGGGTAAATGTGCGGATATACTCGGGGACCTCCCAGAAGTTGCACTCCTGAACCACCATGGTTACAGATAAAACATTGATCTTGTTTTCCCGCCGCAGCCTGCTGAGAAATCGGAGATTGCTCAGCTCCTGCTCCAGCTTGTCAAAGCCGCCAGAGAGGTAACGGAACACATCCCGGCGCAGGCTGTTGAGTGTAACAGTGACCGACACTGTGTACTTCCCCAGGTCTGCGAACTGCGTCCAATGGGCCTCGTCAAAAAGAATACCGTTTGTTTCAAAGGCAACCTTAAAATCGTCATGAACCGGCCGCAGCTTGTTCAAGAACCGCAGAAAACTGGGATTGGCCAGAAATTCGCCCTGTCCATTCATTGACAGGGTTTTTGCTTGATTGGCAAATGGGAGCAGCCGCTCCAGTGCGGCGTCGATCTTTTCGCGCTCCCCATTCTCCGGCCCCTGTATGCAGGTCCGGCAGGAGGTGCAGGCGATGTTGCAGGTGCGGTCATTGGAGATGGATATGTGCGCCGGTGTTTTCAGGGGGACAGCCCGCTCACGGATTTCCTCCTCCGACAGATCCGGCAGCTCATCGCGCTCCATAAAGGGGCAGGAAATCGCCCGGCAGAAGGCGAAGGAGCCGTCCAATATGCTGCTGCGTGCGGCCTCGGCCGCTTCGCTGTTCCAGATCTCATCCATACTCTGCTCATACAGATTGCCCATTGTACAGTGCATCCAGCCGCAGGGCCAAACCTCCCCGTGGGGCGCCAGATAGGCGCTGGTAAAGGGCCTGTCACAAAATTTCATCAGATTACCTCTCCTTTTTATCCTTGTTTAGCTGGATGCTCCCACCAGCCCCTATTGTCCAGATACCAGCGGATGGTTTGCTTGATGCCGTCCTGAAAGGCGGTCTCGGGCGCCCAGCCCAGCTCCCTGCGGATTTTCTCCGGGTCAATGGCGTAGCGCAGATCGTGGCCCTTCCGGTCCTCCACGTAGGCAATCAGGCTCTCCGGCTTCCCCAGCTCACGGCAGATCAGCCGCACAATGTCGATGTTCCGCATTTCGTTGTGCCCGCCCACGTTGTACACCTCGCCCGTCCGGCCCTGACGCAAAATCAGGTCTATGGCCTTGCAGTGGTCCTCCACATACAGCCAGTCCCGCACATTGCGCCCCTGACCGTACACCGGCAGCGGCTGATCCCGCAGGGCGCTGGAGATCATCAGTGGAATCAGCTTTTCCGGGAATTGATAGGGGCCGTAGTTATTGGAGCACCTTGAGACCGTCACCGGCAGGCCGTAGGTCCGGTGGTAGGACAACGCCAGCAGATCCGCCGCCGCCTTGGAGCTGCTGTAGGGGGAGCTGGTGTGCAGGGGCGTCTCCTCCGTGAACAGCAGGTCCGGGCGGTCCAGGGGCAGGTCCCCGTACACCTCGTCCGTGGAGACCTGGTGGAACCGGGATATCCCATAGGTCCGGCAGGCGTCCATCAGCGACGCCGTGCCCAGGATGTTGGTCCGCAGGAACACCTCCGGGTCCTCAATGGAGCGATCCACATGGCTCTCCGCCGCGAAGTTCACCACAAAGTCCGGGCGCTCCTCCTCGAAGAGCGCGTTCACCGCCGCCCGGTCGCAGATATCCCCCCGCACAAACCGGAACCGGGGGTGGTCCATTACCGGCGACAGGGTGTCCAGATTCCCCGCGTAGGTCAATTTGTCCAGGCACACCACCCGGTCCTCCGGGCGGCGGTTCAGCATGTAAAAAATGAAGTTTGCGCCGATAAATCCTGCGCCGCCTGTTACCAGTACTGTCATGCACACCTCTCAGTTCCCGCCATCGTATAAAAGCCGGTCCTCCGCCACCCGCCGCAGGTGTTCGCCATAGGAGGACCTTCCGTACTGCTCCGCCGCCTCCAGAAGGGCCTCGCGGCTGATCCACCTGGCGTGGTAGGCCACCTCCTCCGGCGCGGAGATAATCAGTCCCTGCCGGTTCTGCACCGTCTCCACAAAGGACGCGGCCTCCATCAGGCTGTCCACGGTCCCCGCGTCCATCCACGCGAACCCGCGGCCCAGCACCTGGGCCCGCAGGCGGCCCTCCTCCAGATACAGACGGTTCAGGTCCGTGATCTCCAGCTCCCCCCGCGGGGAGGGCCGGAGCCGCTCTGCCAGCCCTGAGGCCTGGCCGTCATAGAAGTACAGCCCTGTGATGCAGTAATTGGACTTGGGCCGCTCCGGCTTCTCCTCCACTGACAGCACCCGGCAGTCCGCGTCAAACTCCGCGACTCCGAACCGCTCCGGGTCCTTGACGTAGTGGCAGAAGATGGTGGCATAGCCCGCCGCGGCGCTGCGCACCGCCGCCTGGAGGTTCCGCCGGAACCAGCCGCCATAGAAGATGTTGTCCCCCAGCACCAGGGCGCAGGGCTCCCCCCGGAGGAAATCCGTGCCAATGAGCAGTGCCTGGGCCAGTCCCTCCGGCCTCGGCTGCACAGCGTAGGACAGCCGGACGCCAAACTGTCCGCCGTCCCCCAGCAGGCTCTGGAACTGGGGCAGGTCCTCCGGCGTGGAGATCAGCAGGATATCCCGGATTCCCGCCAGCATCAGCGTGGAGAGAGGGTAGTAGATCATGGGCTTGTCGTAGACCGGCAGCAGCTGCTTGGAGATGATCCTTGTCAGCGGATACAGCCTTGTGCCGGAGCCCCCGGCCAGGATAATACCTTTCATGGCTGCTCTCCCCTCACCTTCGGCACCTCAATATGATATCACAAATGCGGTCCACTGTCTCCTCGGACAGCTCTCCATACATGGGCAGGCACAGCACCTGACGGCTGCCCTTCAGCGCCACCGGGGTATCTCCCGGGTCAAAGCGCCCTTGGTAACAGGGGAAGGTGCTGGTAAGGGGATAAAAATACTTCCGGGCGGATATCCCCTGTTCTCCCAGCGCCTGCCGAACCTGGTCCCGGTCTGCACCAAAGACACGCTCATCAAACAACACCGGAAAATAGGCGTGGTTGGACCGGACCTCCGGCTGTACGGCCTTCATCCTCAAACCGGGAACGCCCTCCAGTCTCTGCCGGTAGTGTGTCTCCACCCGGCCCCGCCTTTCGATCTCCTCCTCCACATGCCGCAGGTTGCACAGACCCATGGCAGCGCGAAACTCGTCCAGCTTGGCGTTTCCGCCCCAATCCGTTGCTGTCTCCGGGTCGGTAAGACCGAAATTTTTCAGCCGGGTCAGCTTTTGGCCAAAAGCCTTGTCCTGAAAACAGGCCCCGCCCCCCTCCAGGGTATGAAACACCTTGGTGGCGTGGAAGCTAAAACAGGATACATCGCCGTAAGCCCCAGCTCCCCGGCCCTTATATCGGGCGCCAAAGGTGTGGGCGGCGTCGTACAGCACTTTTATTCCATGCCTCTGGGCAATCTCTCCGATGGTCTCCACATCACAAAAATTCCCATAGACGTGAACAGGGAGGACAGCGCAGGTCCGGCTGGTAATCAGCTCCTCCATCTTCTTCGGGTCTATGGTCAGGGTTATGGGGTCCACATCGCAGAACACCGGCGTCAGCCCGCTGCGGACAATGGCCTGGGTGGTGGATGCAAAGGTAAAGGGCGTGGTAATCACCTCTCCCTCGAGCTCCAACGCTTGAAGCGAGAGCTCAAGGGACAGGTGTCCGTTGGTCAGTATATCCATATAGGGGGCGTCCAGATACTCCGTCAGCCGCTCCCGCAGCTGTTCGTGCTTGGTCCCCATGTTGGTCAGCCAGCGGCTGTCCCACAACTCCCTGATTTCCTCACAGTACTCCTCAAAAGAAGGCATGGAGGAACGGGTCACATTGATGGCTTCCATTGGCGCACCCCTTCCTCTAAATGTCCATCAGCCAGTCCAGCTCCAGCTCCCAGGCCGCCAGCTGAATGTCCGGCTTCACCCGTTCGCCGTGGA
>OFFW01001018.1_pt1 | contig 17766 bp, 15 predicted proteins | sample 1521501 | NCBI WGS metagenome assembly OFFW01 (sample SAMEA3504107, study PRJEB24116) | mouse gut metagenome | biome: mouse gut; feature: mouse-associated habitat; material: faeces | place: Denmark | collected 2011
CCCCTACCATACCCTTACATCGGGAATTAGACTATCTGAACAGCTATATCCATATACAGCGGATACGCTTCCAGAACCAGGTTCATTTTACCAGCCTTTGCGACAACGGATGCATGGATATTATGATTCCCAAGCTCTCCATTCAACCTCTTGTGGAAAACGCCTTAAAACACGGAATAGAAGATACCGGAGAAACCTGTGACATTATTTTATCTGTACGTCAGGAAAAAGAAGGCGCCTGTATTTCAGTATCCAATACCGGTTCCCGATTTGACGATGATATGGAGCAAAAGCTGCTTGATTCCCGTTCTTCCACAAATGATGCTCTGGCAATCCATGGAATCGGATTAAAAAATATTAATGAACGCCTCCAGCTCATTTACGGGCCGGAATGCCGCCTGAAATTTTACAATAACAAAAACTATGCCGTAGTCTATTTTGTCATCCCCGAAAGCCGGGACCACAATATACAGGAAAGGAATTTATAGATATGTACAGAGTACTGCTTGTAGACGACGAACCGATTGTATTGGAAACCCTTTCTAAGATTATTCCATGGAATACACTGGGCTGCGAACTGATAGGAACCGCCCGCAACGGCATGGACGCCTTTAATAAAATTTGTGATGACTATCCGGATATTGTAATCACTGATATAAAAATGCCTGTTTTAAGCGGATTGGAATTGATAGAAAAAGCCAAAAAGCTGGATGTAGACATAAACTTTGTCATCTTATCCGGATACGATGACTTTTCTTTTGCCCAAACCGCCATGAAATTTGGCGTAAAATATTATAATCTAAAGCCTGTACGGAAAGAAGACCTGATTGCCGTTCTGGAAAAAGCAGTGTCGGAATTAAATTCCAGAGAGCTTGCCCGCCTTTCCCATGAGCGGCAGTTGATTGACAGCTTAAAACTCCCCCTCATAAAAAGCTTTCTTTTTGATGCCTGTAATTCTCCTTCATTAACGGACAAGGCCGTGAAAAACTATATTAATCTGCTGGGATTTCCGGAAAGCAACGTTTCCTGCTGTATCTGTACTTATCTGGAACCGGAATTTTTTACTATGTTTCAGGCCGAATTTTGTTTATTGCAAAAAAGACATTCTATTCCTGTCTTATGGCCTGCTTTCTATGTTACCAACAGTTTTGTCTTTTTATATACCGCTTCCTCTCTTAGTATACAGGAGATACTCAGACAGTTTGTCTGTTCCAGGCAATATCCTAAGCAGCAAACAGAACTTGAATGCCAGTTTCTTGCCTTTAATAACAGTACTTCCGCTTTCCGGGAAATTATCCGTAAAGTTTCACGCTACCACACCATCTGGATAATTAACGGGACGCAAAAGCCCGAACCGGTCGGCAGCGCTTCCCTGTTTACCTCTGAAATAAAAACAGAAGAAATAAAAAAAATTTCTACCGAATATGAAATTACGCAATTTCTGAATGATACTTTTGATTCTGCTATGGATGTGGAGAGTTCTATTCTTCAGTGCATCCGGCTTTTTTTCTCCTGCTCGTCCCTCATCGGCAAAGATTTTGATTTCCTGACACTGCAATATCTGTTTCGGAGCGCCTCTGTCGATGAAGTACGCAGCATTGCCGCCAGTCTGCTCTTAAGGCAGCTGCCTGCTGCCAACTCAAAAAACAGCTCCCAGAAAGCGACTTTAATACCACGAGTTAAAGAATATGTTAATTCGCATCTGGATTCCGAAACACTTTCCCTTAAATGGCTGGCTGAAAATCAGTTTTTTATAAGCGTCGGCTATTTAAGCAAGCAGTTCCAGTTGGAGGAAGGCGTACACTTTTCTTACTATCTGAATTATCAGCGCATAGAACTGGCAAAAAAAATGATGAGTATCTATCATAACAACAATATCCAGGATATTGCACAGCAGGTAGGCTTTCGCAATAATCCCCGTTATTTCAGCCAGGTATTTAAAAAATTCACCGGGATGACTCCCAGTGAATATCTTAATTCCTTAGGCGGGAAAGCGATGTCAGATTAAGGTCTCATCCTCCGTTAGTAGGATAATATAAAGCTAACTTTATATTATCCTAAATTTATGCCGTCAAGCTTTATACCGCATCTTTAACCGTCCCCACAGTTATCTGCAGATTTCCTCTATCCAGCCGCACACTTCTCCCGGATAATCAGCGTCGCAGTGGGGCTTATCCCACACCAGAGCATAATCCACATCATTTCCCGCTTCCGCCAGCTTCAGCGCCAGCGTCATACTTATGGTCAGAGAAGTATCCGCATCAAACGCCCCCACTCGAATCCGAAAGTACTTTGCTTTGCCGGCATCGTTCTTTGCTTCCTTATTAATATAATTCAGCGGGTTGAAAAGATAAACTCTTTTTGCCAGCTCCTTATCCCATGCGGCTGCCTTATAGGCTTCATAATATTTCCCGCATTCCTCAGAAATCTTCTCAGAATCTTTCCCTGCATATTCCCGCAGGAGTTCTCCAATTGCTTCCGCAATCTCAGGATTAAAATGCATATATGGTATCTCCGCACTGCCAAATACTCTGTTTTCCCCACTGTCCATCCCCAGCGTGTCAAAGGAAGTGCATGGCTTCATTCTCCGGCGATAATTTAAAATGTATTCATCCAGCCCTGTTATCCGGGCTCTCTCTCCATCCCATGACAGCCACTTCCTTTTATCCTTTCCCGGAACGGTTATCATAGGCGGCTCGCCCTCTCCCCCTTCTCCTCCCGGAGCCATCACCTGATGCTCATAATTTCCTGACAGGTAGTCCTCCGCCGAGTACCTTTCCTCCAACACTCCGGCTTTCAGTCTGTTTAAATAAAACGTTGCCGATTCATTTAAAAGGGCCATCAAATACTCATATGCGCTTCCGCTTCTTCCGTCCTCCCCAATTCTGAGCGGTGTTCCCGGCCTCAAAGCAGTATCCGGCTCCGCCGCTTCTTTCTCTGTCCGCGCATGTTTTTCCGGCACAACCAGTCCGAGTCCATTAAAATAACGGATATATCTCTCCCGAAGCTTTTTGGAGAGCGCTTCCTCAAAAGGAGTCATCACACCTGCCGGTCCCGCATGGGAATCCTCGTTTTCCTTATCCGCAGAAAACATCCACTCATAAGCCAAATCCGCATGCTCAAGGTCCACAATCGGACAGTAAATCTGAGCGGCATACACATCGTCTCTCTCGTCCATAAAAGCCCCGTTATCTTTCAGATATGGCAAAAAGTCATCATGGTTTCCTGTAAGTCCCAACAGAGACGACATAGCGCCGCCTGCGCTTGTGCCTACGGAAATCATCCTGTCCGGATTGCCGGGAATACTGGTTCTGTTGTGGCGCAGGAATCTTATGGCTGTCTTTAAGTCCACCAGATTGGCCGGGGACTTTCCGCACCAGTTTCCCTTTTCATCCCTGGATTGGCTTCCCCTGTTCCCGCAGGTCACAAATACAAATCCTCTTTCCAGATACTGCCTGGCCCGGCATCTGGGATTTCCCAGCCCTATATGCTGCATCTGCATATAGCCTGCGGAATTATTCTGGAAAATCACCGGCGCTGTGACGGCCGTGTACTTCCCGTGTTTTCCTTCGCTGACTATTTCACCTTTTTCCTTCATATATTCCGCCGGCACATAAATACTCAGCCTCTGGAATTCAGGCGCCGATGCTTTTTCCGTGTATAAAATATCCTCCAGACGCCAGCATCCGTTTTTTTCATCAAAAAACCAGTCGTTTCTGTTATCCTGCAATTCCATTGTTTTGTTTGTTACATGAATACTTTCCGCCATTTTTTCTTCTCCTTCTCAGCCGCAAATTTTCTCCGTCTTTTTAGCTTTTCTTTGCATCAGTCTTCTGTCCGCGTCCACTGCGCAGCCGAAAATATTTTTTATATCTCCGCTCCTCCGGCTTTTCTTCGAGGAACTTCAGATTGCCTCCCGCACCTTCCTCACATCATAAATCACCTTAATCCCCGCATACTCCATCTCCCGCATAAAAGGAATATCCGCCGGATTATCCTGATGCCTGTCGGGGTCATGGGGCATCCGCCTTGCATACACTACAGGCTCTTCGGCGGAAAGCTCCTTTTGCAAACCTTCTCCTTTGGCGTCCGACTTTTCCTCATGGTTTTTCACAGGCCCTCCTTCATGTCCGTCCAGAATATACTTCATGTTTTCCCGCAGCCGGACAATGATATCCCGCTCCCCTCTCCCGGGGCCGCCATAGAGCACCCTGATTTCCCCCAGCCGCGCTTCCAGCTTTCCCAGCATCCGGTAAACATGCTCCACACTTCCGCTGAGAGCCTTTCCAAAGGGCATACAAAGTTCGTCGCCGCAGAACAGGATTCCTTCCCTTTTGTCCAGAAACATAAGGCTGCCCGCGGCATGGTCGGGAAACTTTATGGTTTCCACTTTCCTTCCGCCCAAATCAAACACATAGCCCTCGTCAATCACCACAACCGGATAATCCGACGGGAAATCAATTCCCTCAAAGCTCGGAAAAGGAATCGTGGCAAGGGGTTTTGTCTCCTCCGACATATAAGCACTGTCAAAATAGCAGTTGTTCGCCGTGTGGTCAAAATGGTCGTGAGTATTGGCAATTCGCCTTACCGGTTTATCCGTCAGGCTCTGGCAGAACGCTCTCGTATTGCCGCAGCCGTAGCCCCCGTCAATGACCAGCGCCTCCTCCTCCCCTTCCAAAAGGTAAAAATAATCTCCGTCACTGGCAATCTGCCATGTTCCCGGCGCAATTACTTCCGCCCGGTAATACGGCACGTCCATGGGAAGCCTGTTCCCCTCCTCATCCTCCAAAAGCACATTATGCTTTCCGGAAAAATCAATACGGTATCTGCTCTGGGCAAAAAGCCAGTCCCGTATTGCCTCCGGTCTGTAAGCGTGCGCCCAGGTGTTTACGTGATATGCCCCCGGAAAAGGGCGTTCACCGCCGGGCAGCACGCTGTCACCCTCATACCAAGTAAAGAAAATATGCTCTCCCGACCCGGCAATCTTCCTGATTGCATCATTCTGCTTCTCCAGAGAATCTTTGGCATTCAAAACTCCCTTTGTCACTCTGCCGCCCGCTTTTTCCACCTGCTCCATACAGGCTCCCATAATGGGGAATGCCTTCTCATCCATTTCAGACACCAGAATCCAGATATTTTCGTTTTTCACACCGCCCATGGAAGCCGGATTCCACTGTCCCGCCACCAGAAAGCATCCGGCAAAAAAGCCCGGGTTTCGAAGCATCAGCTCACAGAGCATCATACAGCCCATGGACTGTCCTGTACCGTAAATCCTCTTTTCGTCAATGGGATAATCCAAAACCAACCGCCGAACCAGCTCTACTGTCGCGTCAGCCTCCCATGTGACTTCAAACTCGTCGTTTGCTGCCTTATCCGGGTAAAGCGGTGCAAGGACAAAGCACAGATGACGCTGCTGAAACTGCCTTGATGCCCACACCATCGCGCCCTCCCCCTGTGTCAGAGGCGATAAAATATTCTCCGAGCAGGAGCCGGCATCATGCATAAACAATACCAACGGATATTCTTTTCCTTCCTCCAGCAATTCCGGGCAGAAAAGATTGTATCTCAGCTTTTTTCCGCTGCCCTTTATCTCAAATTCAAACTGTCCGAATGCTTCTGCCATTTGGTCAGACGTTCTGTCCTTTGGTACGCTGTTTTTTTCGTCACTTTTTTTCATTTATTCCTCCGTTTTTTTCTTATGCCATCTTTAAGCTCTCAAGAAGCTCTTCAGACTGCTGCACCACAATCTCTGCCGCTCCTTTTCCGAAAGGCGAATTCATGGCCTCATACGTAAACCTGTCATAGGATTTTCTGTCCGCCATATATTTGGCGGCGCCGTTTACCATGGTGCAGACAAGCGTATTCTGAAAAGGGGAAACGTTGCTGACGGCAAGCCCGCTTATGCAATTCAGCTCGGGCCTCACACCCACAAGCGCAATTTCTCCTATGCGGACGGCTTCCACTTCCATCTCTCTTTCCCCCGCCGGAACATATTCCATTTTCTTTACCGGGCAAAGCTTTTTTAAATCCCTTTCCATCTCTTTTCCCGGCACACAAAAACTCCTTTTTCCATAAACTATTTCTCTGCCGCCCTCCGGTTCCGGTCCGGCGTCTCCGCGCTTCAGCTTTTCCACCACGCTGCAAACCACCTCGCCAAGCCTCGCTCCCAGTCTTTCACATATGCCAAATCCCTCCTCCTGAAGGTCCCGGCGCACCCGCTGCCCCTGTACAAAAGTTTCGTTCACTGTTTTTTCTGCCGGACACTGGTCTCCCGCCGTGCCTAAGAGGAACATACCAACTGTATTATTTTCTTTATAAGCCTTTTCTATGTAGTCGCTTGCCACTCCCGCCAAATCCGGTGTGACGGCTTTTCCTCCCGCGCTCAGCTCGGAGCCGTCAAGCACTGAAGACTGTACATGATAATGGAACAAAACCGCCAGAGGCGTCCTGTCCCTGCGTTCTAAGCAAATTACGGATACTGTGTGGTCGGACAGGCCAAGCCCGCTCTCCCCCACCCACCAGCCATCCTGAAGCTCCACATCCCGGTTTTTGTTGACATCGCTAAAACCGATTCCAAATCTGACGGCTGCCGGTTCCATGGAAGCCCATGCCGTCTCCGCAGCTTCCATCGCCGCTTTCATCAACGCCTTCCGGTAAACTTCTTTCCGCCTTATCTTATCCTCATCCTGCAAAACTGAGTCCGGCAATAAATGAGGGGCGGAAAACGTGTGAGTAACACACACCCAGACGCATGCTTCCGCAATGCCAAGCTTCTCCGCAATCTTTTTTCTTATGGGTGCAGTTTCTTCCCCGGGAAGGGAAGTTACTTCGAAGGACAGAAAAACAAAGTTTTTTTTCTTTTCATCCTCCAGCGCCACCGCGCGGACATTCAGCTCTCTGTGGATTACCGTAAAGTTTTCTATTTCCAGATATCCATCTGCCAGTACAATTTCGGATTTTCCCGCACCTGCTTTCATAGCCCATCCCCTTTCTTATCACACCACTTCTTCCATCTTACAGCAGGATACAAAATGACCTTTTGAAATCTCCCGAAGCTTTTGCGCCTCCCGGCACTTATCCGAAGCGTACGGGCATCTTGCCGCAAATCTGCAGCCTGGCTTCGGCTCAACGGGCGATACAATTTCCCCCTGTAAAATAATTCTCTCTTTTTTCCTGTGGATATCCACGGACGGAATGGCGGACAAAAGCGCTTTTGTGTAGGGATGCAGCGGATTTTCAAAGAGCTCCTTTGATGCGGCGGTTTCCACAAGCTGCCCCAGATACATCACACAGATGTTGTCGGATATATGCTTTACCACCGACAGGTCGTGAGTCACAAACATATATGTAACACCTGATTTTTCCTGTAAATCCTGCAGCAGATTCAGCACCTGGGCCTGAATGGAAACATCCAGAGCGGAGACCGGTTCGTCGCAGACCACAAAAGCCGGGTTTAACGCCAGTGCACGCCCGATTCCCACACGCTGCCGCCGGCCACCGTCCAGCTCATGTGGGTAGGCATGCCGAAGCCTCTCGTCAATACCTACCAGCTCCATTATCCGCTCCGCTTCCTCCTGAATCTGTCCTTTCTTATACCTCCCGCACAATTCGAGCGGTTCCCGGACAGTCTCTTCCACCGTCATTCTGGGGTTTAAGGAGGAAAAAGGGTCCTGAAAAATAATCTGCATTTCCTCTCGCAGCCGGCGCATCTTAGGTTTTGTCACATGTGTAATATCTTCTCCGTTAAATAAAATCTCCCCCCCGGTGCTCTCATATAAGTGAATCAAGGTACGCCCAAGGGTGGATTTGCCGCAGCCGGACTCTCCTACCACTCCCATAGTCTTCCCTTTTCCGATTGAAAACGTCACATCATCCACCGCGTGAAGCATTCCCTTTGGTGTATTAAAATATTTTTTCAAATGTTTTACTTCCATTAATGTTTCCGACATCATTTTCTCCTTTCCCTCAGTGAAGGTTCTCCACGCCCTGCGCATTTAGCTTCTCCGCCCTGCGCTCATGGATACAGCGGCAGGTATGCGTTCCTCCAAGCGGTTTAAGCTCTGCCGGCGCGTTTTTACACTGCTCGTCAGCATATGGACATCTGGGAGAAAAAGCGCAGCCTTTTGGCAGATTAGACGCATCCGGCGGCATCCCCATAATGGGCGAAAGACGCTCCACATCAGAATTGATATCTGGAAGGGAACCAAACAGCCCAATCGTATAAGGGTGCACAGGATTATCAAAAATTTCTTCTCTGCTTCCGTACTCCACCACCTGCCCCGCATAAATAACGGCTACATTGTCGCACACTTCGGCCACGATTCCCAAATCATGGGTAATCATAATCATGGAGGTCTCAAATTCCTTTTGAAGATTCTTAATAATATCCAGCACCTGCGCCTGAATAGTTACGTCAAGAGCCGTGGTCGGCTCGTCCGCCAGCAAAAGGTCGGGACTGCAGGATAATGCCATGGCAATCACCACCCTCTGCTTCATCCCGCCGGAAAACTGATGCGGATAATCACGGTACCGGGATGCGGGAATACCCACCATCTCCAGCATCTTCTTTGCCTTTTCCTCCGCTTCTTTTGCAGATATCTTTTCATGGAGCACAATTCCCTCGGCAATCTGCTTTCCGATTCTCATCACCGGATTTAAAGCTGTCATCGGGTCCTGAAAAATCATAGCGATTTTTCTGCCCCGGATTTTCCGCATCTCATCGTTTGACATTTTCAGCAAATCCTCTCCCTCAAGAAAAATCTCGCCACCCTCCACCTGTGCGGGCGGCTCGGGGAGAATCCGCAGAATCGACTTTGCAATGGTTGTCTTTCCCGCTCCGGTTTCTCCTACCAGCCCGAGAGTTTCCCCCTTTTTCAGCGAAAAGGATACATCGTTTACCGCATGGATTTTCCTGCCCTCGGACGTATAATGAACCTTCAAATTTTTTATTTCAATAAAATGCGCTTTGCTTTTACCCATCTTATTTATCCTCTCTATATCCAGTTTTGCTGTTTTTACTTCTTCAGCTTCGGGTCCATAGCGTCCCGCAGCCCGTCTCCCAACATGTTTAAGGAAAGCACTACCAGTGCAATTGCAATCCCCGGGAACAGCACCATATGTGGATAATCTCTCATATAGGTTCTGCCCGCAGAGAGCATGGCCCCCCACTCCGGCGTCGGCGGCTGCACGCCCAGACCGATGTAGCTTAAGGACGCCGCCATCAGGATGGTATTTCCGATTCCCATCGTTACAGAGACAATAATAGGGGAAATACTGTTCGGTAGTATATGTCTGACTATCAGCCTCGGCACAGAGCAGTTAATGGTCTGTGCCGCTTCCAGATATTCCATTTTCCGCACTCCCATAATGGAACCCCGAAGAAGCCGCACTGTCATGGGAATCCCTCCGATGGAAAGGGCGATTATCGTATTCATAAAACCGCTCCCGAGACATGCGGAGATTGCTATGGCAAGGAGGATTCCGGGTATCGCCTGCAGTATATCAATGAAACGCATAACCACCGTATCAACGGTTCCGCCAAAATAACCCACCACAGAGCCAATTACCATGCCAATTACCGTGGAAATAATGGTTGCCAGAAAGCCAAGCGCCAGAGACCATCTCGCCCCGTAAAGCAGGCGACTGAAAATATCCCTCCCCATTTCATCGGCCCCGCACAGATGCTTCAGGGAAGGTACGGCAAACCGGTCGGCCATATTTAACTCGTCATAGGCATAAGGCATAATCAGAGGGGAGAGCAACGCCAGGAGAAACAGCAGCAACGTAATGCAAAGGCCCGCCATTGCCAGCCTGTTTTTTGCAAGCCGCTTCATCACCAGGCTGAATTGACTTTCCTTCTTTTTTCTTTCAATGGTTGCATCTTTTGCAACCGCCATACCATTAACCATTTGCTTTCCTCCTTCCCCAGGATTTCTGCTGCCCTTCATACTGGGCTTTAATTCTTGGGTCCACATAAGCATAAATCACATCCACCAGCAGCATAATCAGGCTGAACAACGCACCAAGGAACAGAACTCCCCCCATGACCACTGGATAGTCCCGGTTATTAATTGCCGAGGTGGTGTACATTCCTATTCCCGGAATGGAAAATACAGACTCGATAACCACCGTTCCCCCGAGCATCATTCCCATACCGTTTCCCACTACCGTAATGATGGGAATCAGCGCATTGGGCAATGCATGCTTATACAGAATTTCCCTCTCAGAAAGCCCTTTCGCGCGGGCCGTTACAATATAATCCGAGCGAATCACTTCCAACATGCTCGAACGGGTCTGTCTCGCTTGGGAGGCAATTCCCGCAAAGGCATTCGCAATACAGGGAAGGATAAAATACTGGATTCCCCCCACGCCATAAGGCGGCAGCCAGCCAAGCCTGACCGCAAAGAACAGCACCAGCATCATGGCAAGCCAGAATCCCGGAATTGATACGCCCGCAAGGGCAATCACCATGCAAATCCTGTCCGCAAACCCATTTTGATGTACTGCAGCCGTAATTCCAAGAGGTGTTCCAATCAGAATCTGGAGCAGCATACAAATCACCGCAATGGTAATCGTATAGGGCAGCCTGTACAAAATCCCCGACATCACGGACTGGTTCTGAAAATAAGAGGCGCCAAGGTCAAAATGCAGAAACACCTGCTTTAAATAATCCAGCAGCCTTACGATATAGGGTCTGTCAAGTCCCATCTCAACCCGCTTTGCCTCAATTGCCGCCGGCGTTGCCGAATTACCCAAAATTGCCGCGGCCGGGTCTCCGGGACAAAAGTACATGATTGTAAATATAACAATGGCAATTCCCAACAGCACAGGAATCATCCACAATAATCTTTTAATTACATACTTCCACATAGAAATTTCCTCCTGTTACTTAAGAAGGCAGCTTGTCAGGCTGCCTTCACACTTCCGTTTATATTATTACTGTGCGTAGGAACACGCCCCCGGAAGAATCTGCTTTCTGATATCCAAAGCCACATTTACAATTTTGTCGGAATGGACGATATTCACAGGCCCCTGCACCACGCCGTATCCGTAGCATTTCTCCACCAGATAATCGTGGAACGCTTCAATGCTTTCCGCTCCGTAAGTTTCCGTGCTCAGAGCCGCCTGCATCAGTTCGTCTAACTTTTCGTCCACCACAAAATTTGCGGTTCCTCCGGTGATTTCTCTGTAATCCCTGGCGTCCCAACACAGCTTCCACTGATTGACAATGTAGTCCGTACTCCCCGTGGTTTTTACCAGAATATCAAAACCTTCTTTATTATACTGCTCCTGCTGCCCCATCATCTGGTCGTAGCCAATCAGTTCCACCGTAACGCCAATCTGCCCCCAGTAAGCCTGAAGCAGCTGGGCAATCATTTCCGACATGCCGGAGTTGATATATTCCAGTCTGAGCGTACTTCCATCGTAGTTTGACTGTTCCAGATACTCTTTCGCCTTATCCACGTCATAATCGTAGTAATCTTCGTTATCCCACTCCGGGTTATAATCTGGATAAGTTGCGTTTGCAAAATCCTTTACTGCCTTGCCGTTTCCGTTAAACGCGCCCACGTTTACGCCCTCCTTGCCGATGGCATAGGCAAGGGCAAGCCTTAAATTCTCATCATCCTTAAAAACAGAACTGTCAGACATATTGTACTCAACATCATAGGTCAGGTTATCCAGCACAATGCCCACCGCATTGCCCTCCGAAAACTCGCCTCCCTCACCGAATTTGGAGATATCCGTATCCGGTACGCCATTAGAAATATCAACAGCTCCTGTCTGGAGGGCTACCGTATGCTGAGAAGCTTCCGTGATTACAGAAAACTTAATTTCTCCCACGTTATGTACGCTGGTTCCATGCACAAGAGACTCGTCCGTCTGCCAGTAATTTCCTGTGTCTTTCATAATGATTTCAGAGCCCGGCACATAGCTTTCCACAAGATATGCAGAAGTGCCTACCGGCGTGGTCGCCATCTGGTCCGGAGAGGCTTCATAAGCCGCCTGGGTAACAATAGCACATTCCAGCATGACATTTTCAAACTCGCCGATTTCCAGAGCCTTGTTAAACTTAAATTCCACATTGTAGTCGTCAACCGCCGTTACGCTGTCTATTACGGAAAGCTTGCCGTAATTCTTTGTGGCGATTGCGGATTCAAAGCTGAATACAATATCATTTGCTGTCAGGGGATTTCCCTTTGCATCATGGATATAATCGTAAATCTCCACCTTATAAGTCTGTGGGTCGGACTGCTCCCAGTTCTTTGCCAAAACGCCGTATGCTACGCCGTTTTCACGGGTAATCATATACTCATAGGTGGTAAATAAAACCGCAATACGGCCCATTGACATTCCAGACCAGGGCCCCATATTTTCCGGGTCAGCCATAATCCCCACCGTCACGGAGTCCGCCTTTCCTCCTGCAGCCGCCGTCTCGGTATCTGCTTCCCCCAGAGTTCCTTCACCTTCCGCTTCTCCGCTCTGAATACTCTGCGCTTCGCCCTGTTCGCTCTGCATCTCGTCCGTTCCGGCCTGCCCCGCTCCGGTTTCTGCTTCCGCTCCGCAGCCTGTAAACAGTACTGATGCCATCATGCTCACTGCCAGAACAATTGCAAGTGTTCTTTTTTTCATAGTGATTACTCCCTTCCGTCTTTCGCTTCGTCAATTTGTACATTTCTTTTGATATAACCATTTTACTTTGAACATTTTTAACAAGCAATCCGACTTCACGGGCTATTCTTGCACATTATGCATAAATTTACTGTTTTGGGTAATTCTGCACGTACGTTATAAATTTTTTAAGCGCATCAGGCAGCTTGCTCTTTGCCGAATAGACAAGGCTGATGGATGTGGCCACCGTAGGCACCACATCCACCAGAACCACCCGGCCTCCTGCCAGATGCTCAATTGGTTTTTTTGTCAAAAGAGCCACCCCCATCCCTCTTGCCGCAAGGTCTGTCAGATTTCCCCCCCGGAGCCCGGTGAAAGCCACATCCGGCTCAAATCCTGCCTTCCGGCAGGCATTGTAGCAGATGGAGTACATAGTCGTATTTTTATTCAAAAACAGGAACTTCTCCCCTGCCAGCATTTCCAGCGTGACAAAGTCCGCCCCGGCAAGCGGGTGGTCTAAGGCCAGCACAGCAACCAGATGGTCCGAGGTGAACTCCACCTGCCTTATCTCCTTTGACAGCCTTTCTGCATCTCTCACAAATCCGCACTCGCACTTTTTCTCCTCCAGCATCTGAAAAATCTGCATGGAATCGGCTTCTATAATATTAAGCCGGTATCCCGGGTTCGCTTCCTGAAAGCCTGCCAGAACGTCGGTAATATTATAATTTGTCATGGCTGGAATAGATGCCACGGTAAGTGTAGAGGCCATCCCGTTAAGACAACCCTGCAAAGCTTTGCTGTACTCATCCTGTAGTTCCACCATCTTTTTCGCATAAGGCAGAAAAGCTTTCCCGAAATCATTCAGCTCCACCTTTCTTGTCGTGCGGTCAAACAACGGAGCGCCCAAATCCTCCTCTATGCTTTTGATATGTCTTGACAGGGAGGACTGCGCCATAAACAAAATGTCCGCCGCCTCCAGATAATTTCCCGTTTCCGCAAGTACCACAAAGTGCCGGATATAATTCAGTTCCATTCCTGTGCCTCTTTTGACCTTTCTCCGCCTTTCACAAAGGCGGCGCTTCACAGACCATAAATTCTCTGTGCGTTCCCACCAAGCATCATTGCCTTTTCTTCCGTCCCAAGGTCAAGCCTCTCCACAAAAGCCGGTCCCTCCACAAGCCATTCCTGTCTTACCGGATAGGATGAGCCGAAGATAATGCTGTCCGCCCCCAGGATTTTCACTGCGCATTCCAGAAGTTCCTTGCCCCAGGGCTGTGCATGAGACATTTCATAGTAAATGTTTTCATGTAGCTGCCCGCAGAAACGGTCCGTATCCGTATCGAAACGGTTCACCGTATCCTTTTGCCCGGCCGGCTTTTTGCGGAACATGGAATTCATATAGGAAAAAAACGCGCCGCCCAGCATGGAATGAATGAACTTTAAATCAGAAAGTTCATCAAACATTCCGCTGAACACTTCCCTCCCTATGGCAATAGTCTGGTCCATACACCTGCCATAGGACCTTCTGAGATTATTATAATCACATATTGTACTATAATCTACCGGTATCGGAGAATGATGCACGTATACCGGCAGCTTCAGTTCGTTTACTTTTCTCAGGAAAGGGCGAAAAAGCTCGTCATCAAGATACTTGTTACCGTAATGGGATGAAAGCTGCACTCCTGTCATTCCCAGCTCCTTCACGCAACGTTCCAGTTCGTAGACTGCTTCTCTCCCGCCGTGAGGCGGAACTGCCGCCAACGCCGCAAAACGTCCGTTTCCCTTTTTTACATGCTCTGCCATACCCTCGTTAAATTTCCTGCACATTTCAAGGGAAAGCCAGGCATGAGCGCAGGGAATTTTTAACACCGCCTTATCTACCTCCGCTCTGTCCATATCCGCAAGCTGCTGCTCCGCTTCGTACTCTCCCTGCACATAATTCAGATTTTGGCAACCCGCAGGCTCCTCAATAACAATCTGCTTTTTGTCCGTACCGTCTATCTGCCCGCATCTGGCAATCACGCCGTATTCTGCGGGAACACATCTTAAAAATTCTTCCCTCATGCTTTCGTCTGTAAACAGTTTCTCCGGAATCCAATACATATTTGCATCTACTCTCATACCCTTTACCTCCCTTTTAATTCTCTGAAAATTTTTACGATTAAAACAGCCGCTATTATAAATGTGAGCAAATCAGACAACGGCATGGAATACAGCACCCCATTCAGCCCCCAGAATATCGGAAGCAGAACAGCCCATCCCACGCCAAACACAATTTCCCTTATCATGGACAGGACAGAGGACTGCACCGCCTTTCCCATTGACTGTAGATATATAAAAGTTCCCTTATTGATTGTTGCAAGAGGCATCAGACACAGATATGTACGAAATGCCTTTACCGCAAATCCCCTGTAATAAGTGCTCTCGTTTGCCGCCCCGAAGATACTTATAAGCTGCCCCGGCAAAAGCTCCACAACCAAAAGCGCCGCCAATCCCACTGCAAATTCCGCCATAAGCAGCTTTTTAAACAATTCCAGCGCCCTGTCCGTCCGCTTTGCTCCGATATTATACCCCACAATCGGAATACAGCCCGCCGCAAGCCCCACCGACACGGATATGACTATCTGGAAAAACTTCATAACAATGCCCACCACCGCCATGGGAATCTGCGCGTATTCCGCCTGCCTGAAAATTTCATCCGCCGCGCCGTATTTCACAATCATGTTGTTAACTGCCGCCATAGAAGCCACCACCGAAATCTGCGAAAGGAAGCTGGTAATTCCCATAGGAAGAAATTTTTTCATCAGCCCTCTGAAAATACCAAAGCTCTCCTTCTTCAGCTTCACCGCTTTCATATGAAATAAATACCAGAACGCAAGAAGAGCCGTCAGAATCTGCCCCGCTATCGTTGCAACAGCCGCCCCCATCATTCCCCATTTCAGCACAAAAATGCAAATCGGGTCAAAAATGATATTAAAAACCGCTCCCGCCATAATGGAAGCCATTGCAAATTTGGGACTGCCATCGGAACGGATAACCGGATTCATCATCTGCCCGAACATGTAAAAGGGGATTCCCGCAGTAATCCAGGTAAAATACTCTTTCGCGTTGGCAAAGGTTTCCGCGTTTACCCCGCCGCCGAACATGATTAAAATCCTGTCCTGAAAAATACAGTACACAGCAGTCAGCAAAAGGCTTATTAGAATGCATAAAATGATAGAACAGCCTATGCTTCTGTGAGAGTCATCCTCTTTTCCCGCTCCCAGACTTATACTGACAAAAGCACAGCACCCGTCTCCAATCATCACCGCCATAGCCAGTGCCACCACCGTAAGTGGGAACACTGCATTATTTGCCGCATTTCCATAGGAACCCAGATAAGACGCATTTGCAATAAAAACCTGGTCAACAATATTGTACAAAGCTGCTACCAGAAGCGAAATAATACACGGCACCGTAAACTTCCTCATCAGGGTGCCTATCCTTTCCTGTTCCAGAAAAGCATTTGATTTTTGCTCCATTATCCTTTACCTCCTTCTGCTCTGATTATCCGCCAATAAAAAAAGGAAAGCAATTCAATTGCTTTCCACATTTATCCGGATATTGCATAAATACAATAATTGACCTATCACTCTTTTCCGGCTTTTACAGTCCATTATTTCCACAGCCTTCACCTTTGTTTAGTTCCCCATTTTGCTCTAATACACTATAGTATAGCTTATCTGAAATCCGGTATCCAGATTTTCGCAATACATCTAATTCCGATTTCACTTCTTTTACCAGACCCTTTCTCTTAGCCTGAGTTACTATCCCTAAAATTCCTAATGTATCCACCAGAAATTCAGAAGCCATCTTTCTTGCATTTGTTTCATCAATAATTGCAAGCGGAATATCTAATTCTTTAGCTCCAACAATAACTTCTAATTCCCCATAATGCAATCTGCCATACAGTTTTTTTACCACATCTGCATTTTTGACCTGATATACCACAAAAATGCCTGATTCCACTTTTTTACGAATCTGCTCAACTTCATGGCTATATTTTTCTGCGTTTATACATAATTCCCTGTATACCGCTTCCGGAATGTAAATCTCATCAAAAAGCTTCTCAAGCAATTCCAAACGGTTGATGGTTAAAAGTCCAATAATCGGGCTGGTATTACAAATCACTCTCATTTTAGCCATACATGCCCCCCGCAAGTTTCTTTAATGCAAGAGCATCCATCTGCATATCCTCTTCCGTATATTCTCCCCAGGGAATCTGATGTTCTTTTAAAGTATCAATAAAATTCCATATACTTTTTCCAGCAAGCTCTGCTGCCTTTTCCAAGGTTATCATTTTAGCAGCAAATAGTCCGATAACTATTGAAAAATTCGCCTTATCGGCAAGGTCATCGCCATCATTTATTACTTGCAAATATGGTAAAATATTATCCTGTAATGTAACCTTTACACTATCCATTCATTTCACCTCGCTTCTCACTCCTATTAATCATCTTTACTTAAATTTTATTATTCTCCATGCCATTTCCATATTTCTTCATTATCCTGCTTTTCTTTCATTATATACAGTTTTAAGCCGAAATACAATTAAAATAACTCTCCCTGCCTACTCTTTCCAACCATTCGGATAATATGTCGCTTTAGGAGTAACGCTCTGTCGTAGATTCCAAGTCACCGATATAGGCCGCTATCTCCTTTACCCTGGCTCCATTTTCATACATTCTGGTCGCAAAGGTTCTCCGGAATATATGTAATCCCCCTTTCAAACCAGTCAGACCAGCATTTTTAAAGATAGTCGCCATCCTGTGTTCCAAATTTGTGGCAGTATTAGGCTTTCCTGTCCGGGTTCTTACTATCAACGTATTTTCGTTAATATTTGCTCTATAAAATGCCTCTATCCTCTGTAAAATCTCTATTGCTTCCTCTGACAGCTTTATTTTGCGGGCTTTTGACCTATCCATCAGAAAAACTTCTTAAAATCCAGAATTTTTCAGTAAAAGCGCTTTTTCTTCTCAAAAGGGAAAATTCCAGACCTCAAGACAGCATTTCCATGAAACCCACATAAACACCGCATTTCCAAGCATAAAAAACCCGGCAGCCTAAACCTGCCGGGTCACATTCGCTGGGCTACAAGGATTCGAACCTTGAAATGAC